>Ga0102939_1000057_pt1 | contig 34531 bp, 28 predicted proteins | sample SalPon2_B_H2O_MG_FD_78214 | JGI IMG/M metagenome (GOLD analysis project Ga0102939, IMG submission 78214) | Salt pond water microbial communities from South San Francisco under conditions of wetland restoration - Salt Pond MetaG R2_B_H2O_MG | ecosystem: Environmental > Aquatic > Non-marine Saline... | reverse complement strand
GTGCGTCGCGTTCGCGAGGTTCCCTCTTCAGTGTTGTGCAGGCCCGGGCTCGACCCCGCCGTGTCGTGGACAGTCGATTCCCCTATGGATCCGTCCGGTAGACCGACTTCTCGTGGGTGTAGAACTCGTAGGCCCGCTGGCCGAGTTCCTTCGCCGTCTCCGACGACGACGCCTTCATCCCGCCGAACGGCATCTGGATCTGCGACCCGCTCGTCGTCCCGTTCACCTTGACCACGCCGGCGTCGACCCGGTCGACGAACTCGCGCCACCGCGTCATATCGGCGGTGAAGACGCTCGCCGAGAGGCCGAACGCCACGTCGTTCGCGACGCGGATCGCCTCGTCGAAGTCGGCCACCTCGATGATCGAGAGGACCGGCCCGAACACCTCCTCTTGGGCGATTCGCATCGAGGACTCCACGTCGGCGAACACCGTCGGCTCGATGAAGTAGCCGGACTCCGGTTCGGCCGGTCGTCCCCCGCCGGTCAGAAGCGTCGCGCCCTCCTCGCGGGCGATGGAGACGTACTCGAAGTTCGTCTCGTCCTGATCGGCGGAGACGGCCGGACCCATGTCCGGATCCTCCATCCCGGGGCCGACCGAGAGCGACTCGGCACGGTCGACGACGGCTTCGGTCACCCGGTCGGCCACCGCTTCGTGGACGAGCAGCCGGCTGGTCGCGGTACACGCCTGCCCGGTCAGCCCGAACGCCCCGGCGACGGCCGCGTCGGCGGCGGCGTCGATGTCCGCATCCGGAAGCACGACCTGCGGGTTCTTGCCCCCCATCTCGGTCTGGACCGGCACCCCTCGCTCCGCGGCCGTCGTCGAGATGTGCATCCCGGTTCCCGTCGACCCCGTAAACGAGATGCCGTCGACGCGCTCGTCGGTAATCAGTTCGTCGCCGACGGTCGACCCCGGGCCGACGACGAGGTTGAGCGCGCCGTCGGGGATGCCGGCCGCCTCGAGAATCTCGACGAGGCGCTTCGCAATCGTCGGCGTCTCCGACGAAGGCTTGAGGACGACGGCGTTCCCCGACGCGAGCGCCGCCGCGACCTTCCACGTCGGCGTCGCGATGGGGAAGTTCCACGGCGTGATCAGCGAGACGACGCCGAGCGGTTCCCGAACCGTATACGTGAACGTCTCGGGATCGGTCGACGGCACGGTGTCGCCGGTCGCGGTGCGGGTGTAGCTGGCGAAAAAGCGCAGGATCTCCGCCGCGCGGGCCACTTCGCCGCGACTCGACGAGATCGGTTTGCCCTCCTCCAGCGTAAGCGTCTCCGCGAGCGCGTCGAGGCTCGCCTCCACGCGGTCCGCCGCGTCGTAGAGCACCGCCTCCCGCTCGTCGGGGGTCGATGCTCCCCACGTCCCGCTCGCCTCGTCGGCCGCGGCCAGCGCCCGCGTCGCCTGTGCACCGGTCGCCGCCGGAAACGAGACGACCGTCTCGTCCGGCGACGCCGGGTTCCGGACCACCAGTTCGTTCCCTTCGCCATCCGTCCATTCGCCGTCGATGTACTGGTACTGTGTGTCGGTCATAGTGTGGCTCGTTCGCTCGCCGCCGTCGGCGCTCCATAGGGGTCCCGACCACACCCGTCGCCACGACGGCGGGCGGGACGCTCCCCGGACAGCACCGATACGGCTCCACCGTGCGTGGGGAGCGTGGTAAACATTCCGATGCCCCCTGTCACTCGTTGATTTCGAAGCCCGCGCCCCGGTACGACCCCTCGAACTCCGGCGCGAGCACGTCGCTGCTGTACTCGAAGACGTCTTCCCACACCCCCCGCTCGATTTCGACGCCCTCACGAAGTAGCCGGTCGGCCCGCGTGTCGACCTGCTCCGGTCGGCGGACGTCGGTCGACGCGTCCATGCCCTCGCGGAACGCCCGCTCGGCGCGCCGTGGCTGGGTCGGGTGAGTCGGATCGAAACAGATCGTCACGAACCCCGCTGGCACGTCCGGCCGCTCCTCGGCGGGGGTGGTCGCGTCGTCGAGGAGCCGGCTCAGCACCCGTTCCTCCACCGTCGCAGCCCGTTCGTCCTCGTCGCCGTCCCCGTCGAAGAGCGCGTGTGTCAGGAGGTCGGTCGAGTGGTCCGCGGGGCCGTCGTCCACCGCGTCCAGTATCCTCGCGTGCGCGACCGACGGCGCGGCGAGGTCGGCCTCGCCCACGACCGGGTATGGTCGTGCGGGCTCGCCCGTGATCGTCACCGCGTCGTCCGCACGGTTCGCGTACAGCACGACCGACCGGAGCCCCCGCTCCGCCGCCGCGTGCGCGACGTGACCGAGCGCGGCCACGGTGTCGTCCCCCGGGGCGACCGTGGTGTAGGCGAGACCGAGGCCGCGACGCTCCGCTCGCGCACAGCAGAGGTCGAGCGTCGGGGTCCCGGACACGATGCTCGGCTGATCGTCGCCGTCGACGACCGGCACGGCCCCGCGCCGGCGACGCGTCAGCCGTCCCCGATCCAGATCCTGCAGTTCGTCCAGGAGGTCGTGCAGAAGCGTGAGCCCCGACCCCTTGGTGAGCTCCGTCCACCAGATGCTCTCCGCGTTCGCTCGCGCCGCCCCGTCGGCGAAGCCGGCGGCGCGGAAACACCGCTCCGATAAGTCGAACACTTCCCTGACGCTCAGCCTCATGCGTCCTCCCTCCAGTGTGGCGCCCGTGCCGGTCTCGACGGATAGAGCCAGTCGACGCCCCCACCATCCCCGTTCCGTATGTCGGCGGGGAGCGGGGCGCCCTGGTAGAACGTCCCGCGGACCCATCCTTGGGATTTCGGGTGTGCCTTCTGAATCCCCCAGATAGCCTTGAGACACGAGATCATCGACAGCGGAACGAACTCGGCGTCGAGGGGGTTCGTGCGAACCTCGGCGTACGGCAGGTCGTGGACCGTCTGCACCCGTTCGACGATGCTCCGGTGTTCCGGGTGATCGAAGAGGAGGTCGGCGACCGGCGCCGCGGCGTCGTACGCCTCGAGGTCGGCCTCGAGGGCCTGCACCTGCCGCGCGATGTCGATGGGAAGGCCGTACTCCTCGTAGTCGTGCTCGCCGCGGATACCGAGCCGTGGCTCCTCGCTGTCGATCGATCGGTACCAGAAGTACCGGCGGGAGTCCGGCTCGCTCAGGTCGATATCGAGCGCCCACTCGTAGCGCTCGTCGACGATCGAGCGGAGGGTCGCGACCGACATCTCCGGGGCCACGTCGCTTCGCTCCGAGACGGTCAACGAGGACGCCAGCCCACGACACGTCTCCGGATGCGTATCGAGCAACAGCGAGTGGAGTAGTTCCACCGTCTCCGTCGCGAGTTCGGCCTCGGCCCACTCACAGAGTCGTTCCCAGGTCGGCGGCGTCTCGACCCCCTCGTACCGGCTCGCGACCCGCCGGCCGATCCGCTCCAGTCCCGCAGCGATGCGGTCCTTCGAGAGAAAGTACTCCTTCGTGTCGCTCTCGTCCTCCGCGAACCACCGTCGTGCGTCCGCCAGTATCGTCCCGAACCGGTCGCAGTCCTCGGGCCCCGGCCGAATCCCCTTGACTCGGGCGAGTGCGACTTCCCGGGCCCGAAGCCAGGCGTCGATCAACTGCGGGTGGTTGACGACGTAGTGGACGATGCCGATGCCCGACGAGTTCCCGGTCCCGAGATACCGCTTGATCTCGTAGTCGATGGCCGGGGCGTCGTCGTTACGCGCCGACGCGATGTGTTCGGCCAGATCGTAGCTGAAGATCCGCAGGAGATACACCGACAGCATCTGCGCCATGTACGGCCGCTTCAGCGGGTGATCGCCGTCCATCGCCCGGAACTCCTTCGTCCCGTTCAGCCCGTTTCCGTAGTAGCCCGACGACCGCATCAGGTAGCCGCCCTGCGCGCAGAACTCGACGTCCGGCTGGTGACCCGCCGCCAGCGAGTCGACGACGTGTCCGAAAAACCGCGAACTCCGGTTCGCGCGCGTCCAGATCAGTATCTCCGGCGTCGCCCGACCCTTCCTGACCGACGGCAGTTCTTCGAACTGCGACTCCATCAACTCCGGCGTGGCGCGTCCCTCGCAGAGAAAGCCCCACATGTCCCAGTTGTCCGCGACGATTCGGTCCGTGTTCTCCCCGTCCGGATCGTGCGAGAAGACGCCGAACGAGAGACGACGCGACGGCGTCTCGATACGGTAGACGAGTCGCCCGACGCCCCGGTCGTCCAGGTCGGATCGCTCCACCGCGATCTCCCACTCCTCCTCGACCATCTTGTCCATCAACAGCCGTGCGAAGCTGAGCCGCGTCTGCTTGAGCGCGCTCAATCGCTCCGGCTGCATGAGTTCCGACGGGTCACGTAGCGATATCACGTGGCCGAGTCACCTCTGTTGGGAGCCATTGACAACCTCGGTGTTCTCACACGAAAATAAAAACTTTGCCACCGCCGACGGTTCGAGCGCCCCCGTCTACGGCCGAATCGCCCGACAGCGCCCGACTACACCGCCCGCTCCCAGAAGTCGAGGAAGTTCTCGCCCAGGATTCCCGGTGCCGCCTCGCCGAAGCGGGATTCGACCGCCCCGCGAACGCAGTCCCAGTCCCGATACGTCTCGAAGTCGCCGATACCCGCCGCCGTCTCTCGCGCCCGGACCGTCTCCTCGTCGAACCCGAGTTCGATGATGTGGTCCTCGTAGTACGAGAGGAGTTCGTCCGGAAACCGCACGTCGGCCGGATAGAAGTCGGTGCCGACGCCCACCCTGTCGGCGCCGAGGGCGTCGCTCGCGTACGCCAGATGCTCGAGAAAGATATCGAGCGTCGGGTCGTCGACGCCGGGGGCGATGAACCACGGGAGCGCCACGATACCCAGATAGCCGTCCGCGTCGGCGAGCGCGGCCAGTTCCTCGTCGGACTTGCCTCGGTAGTGGTGCGCGACGCCCTGACACGTCGCGTGTGTCACGGCGACCGGCTCGTCGGAGTACGCGATGGCGTCGAGCGTCGTCCGCTTCCCGCAGTGGGAGAGGTCGACTACGCCGCCCAGATCGTTGATACGGTCGACGGCCGCCCGACCGAACGTCGAGAGCCCACCTTCCGACGGGTCGTTACAGCCCGTCCCGAGCCGGTTCTGGTAGTTGTACGTGAGCTGGAAGAGCCGCACGCCCTCGTTGTACAGGGTGTCGATTCGGTCGAGCGAGCCCTCGATGGCCGCTCCGACGTTCTGCGTGTTGAGGATCACGCCGACATCCCCGTCGGCCGCGACCCGCCGAGCCTCCGCGGGTGAAGTCACTTTGTGTAGCCAGTCGGCGGCGTCGAACCGCGCCTGCCACCGGGCGAGGTCACGCCGCTGTCCCGTCCGCTCCGAGACGCCCGTCTCGTGTGTCCACGGCGTCACGCTGAGGAGGTCGACGCCCGCCGCCCCGTACACGTCCCGTACCCGGCGTCGAAACTCGCCGTCCGCCTCGAACCGCCGGACTTCGTGATCCCAGATGGCCTCCCAGCACTCGTCTCTCGGTTTGCCGTCCGCGACCATCCCCTCGATCGCCGACGCCAACTCCTCGGAGCCGCCGTACGCCTCGATGACCTGCTCCCACGGGGCCGAGGACGCGTAATCGAAGACCGGTGTCTCGTCGCTCATGCCCCGCAGTACACCGATGACGGTGTTAAAATTTCGCACTGATCGCGTTGGCGCGGACGCGTGTTAACGTTGACCACAATTTATATATGAGTCGAATGGAACCAATAGATCAGAGCGCAACCCATGGCTCAATCAACCGATCCAGGAGTGTTTAGACAGTTCGTCGACGAAATCGACGCCATCCCGTTCGTGCTCGGGGCACTGATTACGTTCGTGTTCATCGGACTGGCCGCCGTCAGGACGGAGCTAGTGTCACAGAGCATCTCCACCGCCTTCACGGTGTTCGGGCAGGGGCTCGCGTGGCTCTACCTCCTGTCGATGCTGTTGATGATCGGCGTCGGCGCCTACCTGATGCTCAGCCCGTACGGGAAGATCAAACTCGGGGACGGCGATCCGGAGTACAGCAACTTCTCGTACCTATCGATGTTCTTCTCGGCCGGCCTCTCGGCCGGCATCGTCTTCTTCGGGCCCGTCGAGGCGCTGACTCATTACAGCACCGTCCCGACGCTGTTCAGTAGCGGGGTGGAAGCCGGCACGACGGGCGCGATGGTGCCCGCGCTTGCCTACGCCATCTTCCACTACGGCCTCTCCGCTTGGGGCGGTTATCTGGCCATCGGCATTCCGGTCGCGTACTACGTCTACGAGTACGGCGCGCCGTTCCGCACGTCGACCGTGCTCCTGCCGGTGTTGGGCGCCAAGAACCTCGACGGCGTCGTCGGCCGAACCATCGACACGCTCGCGGTCGTCGCGACGCTGGGCGGTATCGCGACCGGTCTCGGCTTCATCGCCACGCAGATCCTCACCGGCATCACCTACCGGACGGGGATTCAGTTCGGGAACGTGGAGACGTTGCTCGCCATCACGGGCATCACGATCATCTTCACCCTGTCGCTGGTCGCCGGCGTCGACCGCGGCATCCGTCGCCTCTCGGATTTCAACATCGCGATGATGGCCGTCCTCCTGCTGGCGACGCTGATCGGGGGCATCGTCCTCAACAGCATCTCCGGGGCGGCCGTGTTGAACACGGGCGTGCTGGCCATCGGGACCTACCTCGGCAACTTCTTCCGCATGAGTCTGTTCACGGGCGTCGGGACCGACGGCGGCGCGGTCTGGGCCTCCTTCTGGACGGTCTTTTACTGGTCGTGGTGGATCGCCTGGGCGCCCTTCGTCGGCCTGTTCCTCGCGCGCATCTCGAAGGGCCGGACGATCCGTGAGGTGCTGTTCACCGCGTTCGTCACGATGACCTCGGTCTCTATGGTCTGGTTCACCGTCGTCGGCGGCACGTCGATGTGGCTCCAGCAGACCGGCACCGCCGACATCCTCGGCGCCGTCAACCAGTTCGGCGACGGCGTCGCCGGTTACGCGCTCTTCGGCGCGCTTCCGCTCGGCGAACTCTGGCAGCCGCTCTTTCTGATCCTCGTCGTGACTTTCTTCGCCACCTCCGCCGACTCGTCGACGCTCGCCGTCGCGATGCTGACCACCGGCGGCAAGGAGAACCCCTCCAGCATCAACCGCGTCTTCTGGGGCGTCCTGCAGGGGCTCATCGCGTCAATTCTGGTCGTTCTCGGTGGTGCGAGCGCGCTCCGCTCGTCGGTGATCGTCACCGGTGCGCCGTTCGCCGTCGTCTGTGTCGTCGCGATGTTCGTCTTCATGTGGAAACTCGCCAAGGACCACGGGAGTCCACTCGTCGACGGCGAGCGGACCTGGATCCGGAGCCCGAAGGGCGCCAAGACGTCGACCGGCGCCGACGACGGCAACACGATCGTCGCCGAGGACGACTGAGACGGGTTGCTATCGGTCAGTATCGGTGGTTCGTCGACCAGTCCTAAACCACCGGTACACGGTTACAGGAATCCGTACGAGCCCCGTCAGGCACGCTCTGCGCTTCTCTCACGACTCGACCCGTCCCGACGCGTGACACTCGACGCCACGCGAGCCTGTACCGATGGTGAACACTCGTTCGAAAGAAGTACAACCGACTCAATTTTTATACGTTGCGGACGACCGTATCGACCATGTCGGAACACACGTCGGACGAATCGCGGACGGTGGGGGCGACCGAAACGTCGTTCGCCGTCATCGAACGGCTCCGTGACCGGAGCGGGGCGACCGTCACCGAACTCGCCGACGACCTCGACGCCTCGAAGAGCACGGTCCACAATCACCTCCGGACACTCGTCGAATTGGGATACGTCGTCACCGAGGGAAGCGTCTACCATCTCGGCCTCCAGTTTTTGGACCTCGGCAACGCGGCCCGCGACCGGTTGGGCCTGTACGACGTTACGAAACAGGGCGTCGACGAACTCGTCTCCACCACGGACGAACACGGGTACGTGATGGTCGAAGAGGGGGGACGTGGCGTCTACATCTACCAGTCGACGACCGAACGCGGCGTGCAGACGGACTCCCACATCGGCACCACGGTCGACCTCCACGCGACTGCGGTCGGAAAGGCGTATCTCGCCCACCTCGACGAACCGCGTCGGAGTGAACTGCTCGAACACATCGAACTCCGGGAACGAACGCCGTCGACGTACACCGATCGCGACGCGTTCGAGGCGGAACTGGACGCGGTTCGGACGCAGGGGTTCGCGTTCAACGACGAGGAGCGGTTCGTCGGCATGCGTGCCGTCGGCGCCCCCGTTCTCGGCCCCGACGACGAAGTGCTCGCATCCATCAGCGTCTCCGGGCCGACGACCCGACTGGAAGGCGAGCGATACCGCTCCGAACTGCCCGAACTGGTCACCCAGACTGCTCGACTGATCGGTATTCGGGCGACGTACTCCTGACTCGACCGTGAGCGGCTTCCCCGCCGTTCGGGTCTACCGAACGACCGTTCACCTCGATCCGGCGACGCTTCGCCGCCTCCGGGGAATAACAACGATAATAGTGTTATGAAGATGGTGCTCCCCCGCACCGCACGCGTACTCCGCCGCGTCGCGATTCGGCCCGGTCGGCCGGGGGCCGACACCTCGACTCCGCCAATATTATACGAATTCTTACACTGAAACAATTATTATGTATGTGCGGCAGCCGTCACCGACGCCTCGTGCGCGATCGCCGTCACGGCCGACGGCTCCACTCTCTTCCTCACGGAGACGATGCGAGAGTTCCGACTCGCAGACGACGGATTTCGACCAGTCTCGGGCCGCTACGGGAGAACCACGTCCGGTGGCGTCCGCTCCAGCGGCGTCGGACGGGTGCCGTGGCGTCTCTAGCGCCGACCATCCGCACTACGGCCCTCGGCGTCCGGAGTCGGGGGAGCGGCGTCTCCAACGGTCGACTCCATCCACTCACCGCGCGGCGGCGACTCGTACCGCTGCGTATACTTTTCCGAATAAGACCACGAATCTCTCGAATATATGACTGTTTATCGACCGGAACCCCCAGCGATGCATATCCGCCCGAACTCCGTCACGCACTCGAACGAACGTCGGGTGGTCGAGGTGTCGCGGGACCGGCCGTCAGATATACAGATGTATCACGGCGTAACCGATCCAGACGCCGACCAACCCGAGTAGATACGGCACCACGGCCCGGGCGACCCTGATGTAGTCGATTTCGGCGATACCGCTGATGATGTAGAGGTTCAGACCGTACGGCGGGGTGATGAACCCGACCGAGTCGCCCATCATGAAGATCATTCCCCAGACGATCGGGCCCCACCCGATGTCCGCGGCGGCGGGGGCCAGCATCGGCGCCGTGAGAAGCAAGTTCGGCGTCGCGTCCATCACCGTGCCGGCGATCCAGATGATGGCGAGGATCGCAAAGAGGATCAGATACGGGTGTTGGAGTCCGATGACCGCGTTGGCTATCAGCGTCTGCAGCCCTAAATTCGACATACTTTGTTGGATCAGGACCGACGTCACGACCATCGGAATGATCACCCCGAGCAACAGCAACGACGAGAACGAGGCACGCATAACCTGTTCCAAGGATGTGATTCTCCCCGTGCCGACCGACAGGGCGAGGATGTAGATGACCGCCACGGCGGCCGACTCGGTCGGGGTGAAGATCCCCACAAAGATCCCACCCAACAGGATCACGATCGTTCCGATGCCGATCTTGGCCTTCCACGCGGTTTTGATCGTCCTGAGCGGATCGATTCCGAGGCTCGTCTGTGACCCGTAGCTGTTCCGTTTCGAGTAGTACGTGTTGATCCCGATGAGGACGATCAGCATCCCGATTCCGGGGGCGATTCCGGCCTTGAACAGTTCGACGATCGAGACGCCGAAGGCGACGCCGTAAATTATCAGCAGGATACTGGGTGGAATGATGGCACCGAGGACACCGCCGGCGGCGATCGTCCCGGCGGCGTAGGTGTCTTTGTACCCCTCGTCTTCCATCTGGGGATACAGGGCGTTCCCGACCGATGCCGTGGTCGCGGCGTTCGACCCGGTTATCGCCGAGAATATCGACGCCGTTCCGATCGCCGTGTTTCCGGTGGACCCCGGCCACCAGCCGATCGTCTCCCTGGTGAATTCGACGACGTCCTCCGCGATGCCGGACTCGTATATCAAGTCCCCGACGAGGATGAACAGCGGAATCGCCGTGAACGGGAAGGTCTGTAGCACGTCGTAATGTTCCGTGGCCATGTTGCTGATCGGGAAGCTCGCGGAGGTAGCGTGGTACACCAGCCCCCAAAAGCCGAAGACGAGATAGATCGGGATTCCGATGGCGAACAGGATCACGCACAGCACCGTCGCGAACAGCAGGAGTTCGCCGGTCGAGAGTGCCGCTAGGATCATATATCGACCTTCGACGTCGGCGTGATGTCCTCGCCGTTCTTGTACTGTCGGCGGATCAGCACCGCCTTCTGTACCGATCTGAGGGCGATGAGAGCCATCCCGACGGCGACTGCCAAGTACGCCGTCCAGAGCGGGATCGGCGTTCCGAGTATCTGTCGGCCGGACTCCAGCCTGAGCTGCAGGGTCTCGAGCAGATACACGGTGATGATCCCGGCGAAGAAGACCCACGAGACGATATCGAGGTATCTGAGCGCGTAGTTCACCCGGTTGGAGAGACGCTCACGGAGCAGCGTGAATCGGAAATGTGAATCGTGGCGGATGGCCCAGCCCGCGGCCAGCCACGTCATCCACGTGAACAGGTAGAGCGTCACCGAAAGCGTGTACGCGGGCGGATCGCCGAACGTCTCCCGCTGGAATATCGTGTATCCGATGAGTAGGGTGTACGCGAACAGCATGATCGTCCCGATATACCCCTCGAAGTTCCGTTCGAGTTTCCGTAGAAGCGTCGTATTCATAGATAGTGTTCAATGGGAGTCTGTCACATCTCTTGGAGGTAGTCGTCCCACCACGCGTCGACGGTGTAGTCGTCGCCCCAGAACCCGTCCGGAACCGCGGATTCCCGGGCGGAGTCGTGCAGGTATTCGTGGAACGCCTCCCCGTCGACCCCGATCCGATCCGCGCTCTCGATAATATCCGTGTACAGATCGGCGTTTTGCTCGTACGTGACCATATCCGCCCACTGCTGTTGCTCGTCGCCCTCGATGTAGTTTACCTGCAGGTCGTGCTCGTTCACACAGGAGCTCTCCGGCGGGTCGTCGGTGTGGGTCCCGAGGACCTCCCGGTGGATCTGCGGGTTCTTGCGAACGAGGTCCCGATAGATCATCCGGGACTCCTCGGCGATGATCTGCCTGTCCTCCTCCGAGAGGCCCTTGAGCCACTCGACGCTGGCCCACTTCACGTCGTTGTGGATCGTCCACTGGTTGTGGACGCTCTCCCCCAGCGAGTCGGCCATGTTGCCCTGGTACGCACAGATGGGTGAAATCGCCGCTTCCATGCCGCCCACCACCCCGGTTCGCAGGCCCTGAAGGCTGTCCGCCCAGGACACGGAGACCGGACTCATTCCCCACTCGTCGAGGCAGATTCCGGACACCTGACTGCCGGTCCGCCGGCAGTCCATCCCCTCGACGTCCTCGGGTAGCCGGTGGGCCGAGTCCCGATTGTCGGATTTGTCGAGGCCGATGTTGATCGACCGCAGCGTCGGTGCGTGCATCCACAGGGGAACGACGCCGAACTCCTGTGCGAACGGGACCCACCACTGCTCCCACGTTTCGGGTTTCTGATGGACGTACCCGAGCGACTGCGGACTCGGGAACGTGAACGGCAACATCCAGATGTCGTTCATCGGGTAGAACTTCGTCGAGTTCCCGATTGAGGCACTGCCGATTTCGACCGTTCCCTGCCGGACCTTGTCCGGGCAGGTCAACTCGCCACAGAGCTGTCCGTCGGCGACGTTTTCGACTTGGATCCGACCGTCGGTCCGCTCTTCGACTCGCTTTTCGAACTCCCAGTGACCGGACGGTTGTTGCCCTTCCCACGCACTCCCCGGCTGCGTCATCACCCCGCCGATGGTCAGCGTAAGTTCCGACTCCGAGCTACCCGAACCGCCGTCCGTGCTGCCGCCGCCGCCGTCCGATCCGTCACCGTCGCTACCGCCGCCACCGCCGCCACCACCACCGGAACAGCCCGCGAGACCCACTCCGACCGCTCCCACCGCCCCGGTCGTTTTGATAACCTTCCGTCTAGACACGCCACTATCTCGTGACATGAGGTTGAGACTGTGTCACACATTAATAAATATTATGCTCCCATATCAAATATGCAATAGTTTTTGATGTCCTCGACTGCGGCCGTCCCCCCTCCACCTAGGAAAGATTTATATACTGTTGTTCGGGAAGGAAACTGGTATGGAGACCACTGCAGTAGTCATGACGAAACCCGGAACGGTGCGTCACCAGGAAATCGAGATTCCCGACCCCGGTCCGGACGACGTGCTTCTCCGCGTCGAACTGTCCGGTATCTGTGGCACCGACGTGCATATGTACAACGGGGGGATGGATCTCGACTTCCCCGTCGTTCCGGGACACGAGTTCGCCGGTGAGATAGAACACGTCGGCGAAAACGTCGAGACCGACTCGAAAGGCGCCGAAATCGAGGAGGGGGACCACCTGGCCGTCGTCCCGGCGATGCCCGGGGGCAGCGACGACTGGTACGCCCGAAACATGCCGGGCCGTCCCCGACTGAGCAAGGACCCCGATCGGTTCGGCTTCGACAACGTCGACGAGCAGTACGCCGGTGGCATGAGCGAATACGTCGTCCTCCCGCCGAAGGCCGCCTACTACAAACTTCCCGACGGGATGGACGTGGAACTGGGTGCGCTCGTCGAGCCGCTCTCGGTTGGCATGCACGCCTTCGAACGGTCGATGCAGCCCGGGCTCCCACACATACGCGAAGGGTTCGGTGTCGGACGGAGCGTCGCCGTACAGGGCGCCGGCCCGGTCGGTCTCTTCGCCATCTGCTCCGCGACGGCCGCCGGCGCCGGGCAGATCATCGCCATCGACGCGCTGGACGAGCGGTTGGCGCTCGCCGAGGAGTTCGGTGCCACGGACCTCGTGAACCTGACCGACCACGAACCGGACGAACTCGTCACGGCCGTCAAGGAACTCACGAACGGGAACGTCGGGCCCGACGTCGTGATCGAAGCGGCCGGCGTCCCACAGGCCGTCGAGCAGGGCCTGGAGCTGCCACACGACGGCGGCACGTACGTCGAAGCCGGCCACTTCGCGTACAACGGTGAGAGCGAGATCAACCCCACCCGGATCGTTCAAAAGGAACTGAACATCTACGGCAGCCTGGCGTACCCTCCGACCCAGTTCGAGTCCGCGATCGAACTACTGGAGCAACTGGAAGACGACGTTCCGTTCCGGAAGCTGTTCAACTTCAAGACGACCTTCGACGACGCTGAGAAAGCGTACGCCGCTCAGGAGTCCGGTGAAGCGTACCGGGCAACGGTGCATCCACACGGCCTCTGATCCGGGCCGAGTTTCGAACTCCGTCCATCGATTCCACCGTCGTGTCGCGTCTTCGCGCTCTTTCCGCCACCCTGAATCTGTGGGGTGATCCGAACGGTGTCGCCGTCGGTCAGCGTCGTCGCCGTGCCATCCAGCTGTCGGATGTTGTCGGTGTCGACCGTGACGACGATTTCCTCACGAAGCTCGCCGTCGTCGGTCAGGGTGGCGCCGCGAAACCCGTCCAGTTCGCGGGCCAGTTCCGTTACCAGGTCCGCCACCGTGGACCCCTCATCGAGGGTTTGCACCACGGTCTTCGTCCCCACTGCCTCCCGAATCGGGCCGAAACAGACACATTCGACGTCCATACACCCGCTTCGCCGGGGAGCTACATGAATCTACAGGCCAGCCCTCCCGTCCCGCGCTCGACGACCGGTAGATTCGAGTGAGCGGCAACCGTCCGACCGACCGTCCCGCATGAACGTCGAACTCAGGTGCTACGGCGCCGTCCGCGCGACGCTCGGAGCGCAGTCCCTCGAACGCTCCCTCCCCGAGGGGGCGACCGTCGCGACCCTGCTCGACCGACTCGGGGAGGCCAATCCCGAATTCGCCCGGCTGGCTCGCGACGAGGACGCGGTGATCGTGATGCGTGATCGAACCCACCTCGATCGGACGACTCCCCTCGCCGACGGCGACGTGGTGAGCCTCTCCACGCCGCCGGTACGGGACTGATCTGCCGGCGGTACGTCGAGAACGAGCGTCGTCGGCCGGGGCCGATCAGAGGGCGCTCCCGACGACTGCCTCCGGGACGGTCCCGTCGTCGTTCCACTGCCGGCCGGCGTAGTACTCCCCCAGCGCCGACTCGAACCCCTCGATGTCGTACGGCAGGCGGTCGTCGCTCCGGTCCCGTCCACGTTGGTTGTTGAAATGCCGTTCGAGGGCCACGATTCGGTCGCCGATGGCGTCGAGCCGTTCCCAGTCGGTCCGCAGCAACGCCGCGAGATCCGACTCGGTCACGTAGTCGTCGATACCGAACGCACAGAGGACCCCGCTGTCACGGACCGCCATCTTGTTCTCCCGGTGGATCAGCAAGTCGACTTTCTCCGCGGAGAGACCGTCGGGGTCGACGGCGCCGTCGTATTCGGGACTCAGCATGTTGCCGTACATATGGTCGGCGCCGCGGTTCGCGACGGCGTACGAGAGCCCCTGTCCGTTGAGCACGCGGCCGTCGTGGGCGGCGAACTCCATGCCCTTGACGCTCCAGTTCTCGACGCCGAGTTCCGCGTGCGCACGGTCGACCCCCTCCGCGAGTAGGTCCCCGATCCCCTCGCGGTGGGCGATTTTGGGCAGGAGGTCGTGCACGAGTTCCGCGTTCCCGAACTCGTCCTCGGCATCGAGATACGCGGCGACGACGTTGCCGGCGCTGATCGTGTCCATCCCCAGCAGGTCGCAGAGTTCGTTCGACTGCATCACGTCCACGATGTCGCCGACCCCTTGGTTGCTGCCGAACGAGAACACCGTCTCGAACTCCGGTCCCTCCGTCTCGACGCCGGACGCCTCGTCCCTCGTGGGGAGTTTACAGGCGAAGGCACAGACCGAACAGGCCGCCTTCTCGTATTTCTTCGACTCGACGGCGTCGCCGTTGATCCGCTCGACGTCCTCGAACGACAGTTCGGAGAAATACCGGGTCGGAAGCGAGAAGTTGTCGTTGATGAACTGCGTGCCGGCGGTCGTCCCCTGGCGTTTCATCATGTCGTCGGTCGTCGCCGCCTCACCGTGGATTTCGGACTGGACCTCGGACGGGAGGTCGACCGTCGGCGCCGACTCGCCCGCGAAGGACATCGTCTTGACCCCTTTCGACCCGAGTACGGCGCCGAGTCCCCCGCGTCCGAACGCCCGCGAGTCGTAGGTCATGACGCAGGCGAACCGGACCAGGTTCTCGCCGGCCGGCCCGATGGTGACGAGGTTCTCCGACTCGAGGCCGTGGCGGTCGTTCATCACCTCGCTCACGTGGGGGACGTGGGCGTCGCGCAGTTCGGGTACTGCCTCGAATTCGACCCCGTCGTCGCTCACGTGAATCGCCAGCAACTCGTCGCTCTCGCCGACGACTTCGACGACGGGGTAGCCGGTACCCGCGAAGTTTCGGGAGAGGTAGCCGCCGGCGTTCGTCGAGACCAGGCCGTCGGTCAGCGGCGAGAGCGAAGTCATGTTCATGCGGCCGGTGAACGACATTTGTGACTGCTGTAACGGCCCGGTCGAGAGGTACGCTCGGTTCTCGGGGCCCAGCGGATCGGCGGTGAACGGAATGCGCTCGTGTGCGAGTCTGGTTGCGATGCCCCGCCCACCGAGGAACGATTCGAGGTGTTCGTCGATGGTCGATTCCTCGACGGTTCGCTCCCCCACGTCGATGGTTAACAGGGGGCCTTTTGCGTGTTCCATGGTGGTTTGGGTAACGAGAGCGTCGCACATGAACGTTCGGATGGGGACGGTCGTGCCGCCGACCAACCGACACCGACGGACGACGGCCCACCACATACGGATTATCTAACTGTTCACCCGCGGTTCGCCGGCCCCTCTCGGCGAATCGCCGGTACTGCCGTACAGTGAACCGTATCAGTCGTAGACGCGTCTGTCGATCCGATTCGATTCGACGTACTCCCAGTCGTACTCGACGCCGAGTCCCGGGCCGGAGGGCACGGGCACCGTGCCGTCGTCGTCGACTGCGTCGATGCGGTCGGTGTACCCCCCTCGATAGACGGGATACTCCGTGTGGGGACGCTTCGACTCCGGATGGACGAGTCCGAGTTCGTAGAAGTTGGTGTTGCGCGTCGCAGCCATACAGTGGCGCTGTGCGGGTCCCGCGAGGTGGTACTCGATGTCGACGCCGAGTCCCTCCGCGGCGCGGGCGATCTTCATCGCCCCCGTGATTCCGCCGTCCCATTCGGGGTCGGCGCGGGCGAAGTCCGTCGCGCCGTTCACCACGAAATCAGTCGTCGGCTCCAGCCCCCGCACGAGTTCCGTCAGCAACAGCGGCGTGTCGAGGCGTTGGCGCAGGTTCCGGTTGCCGTGCTGTGACCGACTCCCGTCGCTGTACGGGTCCTCGTACCAGAAGTAATCGTACTCGTCGCACACGTTCCCCACGGCGAGGGCGTCCGCGAACGTCTCGTATTTCGAGACCGGATCGTGCATCAACTGCATCCGATCCCCGACCCGCTCGCCGACCGCTCGGATCAGGGCCTGCTCCCGTTCGATGTCGGTCGTCTCCTCCCCACACCAAGTGTGAGTTTTGAACGCCGGATAGCCGTATTCGAGACAGGTCTCCGCGAAGTCGGCGAACGCGGCCGGGGAGTCAAGGCCGTCGTCGGGGTCCGCGAAGTACGTCGAGGCGTACGCGGGCAACCGCTCCCTGTACGTCCCGAGCAACTGGTGGATCGGCGCGTCGACGTACCGGCCGGCGAAATCCCAGAGGGCGATATCGAGCAAGCCGAGTCCCATCTGGTCGTACTTGCGGAGCCCCTGCCGCATCGACGCCCAGTGTCGTTCCCGCTGCAGTGGATCCTCGCCCAGCAGGGAGCGGGCACACATGTCGATCTGTGCGAGCGCCGGGCCGTTCCCACCGATGTACTCCCCGGTTACGCCCACGTCGGTGTGGACGCGGATGCCGTGTGCGGTTCGCTCGTGTGTCTCCCCCGGCACGTAGACGAGTTTCTGGACCGCCGGATCCAGGCGTGCGCCCTCGACCGGATACGTGAACGAGTCGACCTCGATCCGGGTGATCGTCGGACTCACGCGTCGTCACCCGTGTACGTCCGCCTCGTTCCTTCGGCCATCTCGTGTGACAGTCCTCGCGGCGCCGTGTCCGTGCCGTACGGGACCGTCCGTTCGTATTCGATCACGGTGTCCTAACGACGCGAGTCAGAGTATAAATTAGTTGGTGCGGCCTTGGTCCGGGCCGCTCGACGCTATGCTTCCATCTCCTGTTCCACTTTGTGTTCGATCTGACTCGTTATCCGCAGAAGGTCGTCGCCGTACTCGTCGATCAGGTACTCCTCCGGGAGGCTGGCCGCCGGCCCGAACACGTTGATCGCACCGACGTTGCCCGTCGGTCCCGTGATGACCGCGCCGATGCCGTTTATCTTTTCGTGCCACTCGCCACTACTGATGGCGAAGCCGCGGTCACGGATGGTGGACACCTCCGCGAACAACGCCTCCGGGTTCGTTATCGTGCCGTCCTCCCGCGGCGGGAGGCCGGTCTCCTCGACGTACGCCCGGATTCGCTCGTCAGACTCCGCGGCGAGCATCGCCTTCCCCGGTGCGGATTGGTGGAGATACTCCCGCCGCCCCGGGAGGAAGTTGACCTGAAACATATTGGAGTCGTTGTTGATGTACACGCCGATGGAGTAGTTGCCCTGTTTGACGGAGAACTTGACCACGTCGTCGACGTTGCTCGCCATCTTCTCCACCCGGTTTTTCGCCACCTGACACAGCTTACTCTGCTTTTTGACGTGTTCCGCGTGCGTTATGAACATGAAACTCAGCGCGTACTCGCCGTCGGTGTTGTCCACGTATTTGGTCTGTTCCAGCGTCTTCAGATACTTGTGGACGTGACTCTTCTCCATGTCCAGATACTCCCCGAGTTCCGTCACGCCGGCGCCACCCAGCTTCTGTAACGCCTGAATCACTTCGAGCAGTTGTTCGCCCGATTTGATCGTGCCGGGAGTATCACGGTCTTTCATAGCCCGAATATCAATTCACAGTGACTTAATCGTTTCTCCATAAGTAACGGCAGTCGTACGATGGGCGTATATTCGATCCGAGGGGTTGTCGTCGGCCGTTCGTCGCTCGAAACGGAAACGAAAGCCCCGAAACGAACTGTGATCCCGTCGAAAGTCGACCATTCGTGTTGTTGCGGTGCCACGTGATGATACCCGGCCCAGTCGGGCCGGAAGGAGGAACGGGACCCGCAGGGACGGCAGTCGGACCGTCGACGATACTGGCCGCCATGCTGTCGTCATCCCGTCTCGAACCGTCCGACAGCGGTGGACCGGTCGGACCCGGCAGACGAACACGCTCGGCCCGTAACCGCTCGCAGTCGCACTCGCGCTCCGGTCGTGATCCGTGCCGGAGCCTCGCAGCTGTTTCATTTTACGAAACGCTTTCGGGCCGAATGAGACCGCCGTCAACGCCGTTTCGACGAAATCCTCCGAATGTGATGTGGTGTCATAGCACAGCAAATTGGCGGACCATTGGTCACACCGGCGTTGTGCGGACGCTCCCGTGCAAAACGGCCACGGGCCGGGATTCGTCGGGTAGTCGGGGACGCGTTATCCCATTGTGAACGGTCGAGCGCCCTGGCCGGCGAGCGACGTGCCGCGTCTTTTATGTGTGCCGCATCGCATGAAGTAGCAAGACATGACCGACAACCGCGACGATAGCGATCGGCCGTCGAGCAAGGTCGCACGGCTGATCGACGAGTACGACCTCGGCGAGTCGTTCGGCGACGAACTCGAACGGCTCTGGACCGCCGAGGGCGACGAGCGTCGAAGCCTCCGTGATCTCGCGGCGCTGTTCAATCGACGCCTCCTCGACAGTGCCCTGACCGCGGCCGGGGCGTCGACGGTCAGTGGCGAGGTGGAGAACCTCTATCGCCTCCTCACCGCCGACGACGTGAGCAGCGGGATGCGGACGGAGGCGCGCGCCCAACTCGAACGCGACGGCGTCGACGTCGACGGACTCGAACGCGACTTCGTCACCTACCAGGCCATCCGCTCGTACCTGACCGAGTACCGCGACGCCACGTACGAGGAGCCGTCCGATAGCGAGCAGGTCGAGTCGGTCGTCGATACGATCCAGCGCCTCCGCTCGCGGCTCCGTTCCATCACCGAGGGTAGTCTGGACCGCCTCCGCTCGACCGACCGGCTCACGCTCGGAACCTTCCGCCTGTTCGTCGACGTCGACGTGCTCTGTGAGGACTGTGGCGCCCAGTACGGCGTCGTCGAACTGCTGGAACGGGGCGGGTGTGACTGCGAGGCCGACGAATAGACATAACACCGATATGGGTGTTAGCGAATCGGGTACTCAGATCTCCGTGACGCGGGCGTACGCGTCGTCGAGGGCCTGTGCGTCCTCGGGCAGAAGGGCGGCGACGAGGAACTCGGCGTAGTCGGCGACGTACTCGATCAGAGCGGCGATCCGTTCGGAGTCGATTGCTTCGAGCGAGTCGAGCAGCATGAACGGTAGCGTCTCGTACACGTCGTGGACGAGGTAGCCCGCGAGCGCGAACACGAGACCGGTCACCTCGCGCTCGCTCTCGGAGAGGTGGTCGATGGTGTCCTCGAACGTCGCCCCGCTCTCGGTGCTCCGGACGATGTGGAGTTCGAACAGCGTCTTGTCGACCTTTCTGCGTCCCTCCCTGACGGTGCGCTCGACCCGCTCGATCCAGATGCGTTCGAGGTTCTCGTAGCCGAGGATGTCGAGGACGGACGCCATGTGGTCGTTGAACTGCTCGACGGCGTTCTCCTCGATTCGGTCGATCCGCGTCCGGAGGTCCCGCAGCTCCGCGTTGAGTTCCTCACGCTGGGACCGGAGCTGGTCCTCCTCCGTCAGGCGCTCCTCGATGGCGCCGATCCGGTCGGCCACGTCGTCGAGGTCCGACTCCAGCCGCCCGAGCTCGAACTCGAGTTGATTCGCCTCCTTGTGCAGGTCGAGAATTTCGCCGAAATCGTCGGACTCCAGAGTTTCGATTTCGGCCTCGAGCGCCTCGATGTCGTCGTTGAGCCCCTCTCGCTCGGTGCGCAGGCTTTCGAGACGGGTCTCACGGTCCTCGATTTCACCCTCGATGTCGTCCAGTTTTCGCTCGATGGTCTCCTTGCGCTGTTGTTGTTTCCGGTAGGTCCGGCGCTCGTCTTTCAGCTGACTCAGTTCCGATTCGAGCGATCGAATCGTCTCGAGTTTCTCCTGGCGAATCTCCCGGAGCTGATCGAGCGTACTCGTGATCCGGTCCGCCTCGACGGTGGTGCCACAGGTCCAGCAGACGACCGATTCGTCGACGAGCGCGTCGGTCACGGCGCCGTCCTCGTCCTCGCCCAGGTGTGTTGCGATCGACCCCGTCTCGTCGAGTTGGTCCTCGTTGAATCCGATGACGTCCTGAAGGTCGCTCACCTCGCGTTCGAGCGTCTCCTTTCGCTCCCGGAGGCGCCCGATTTCGTCGTCGAGGTCGGCGTGTTCGCCCATCGGCGTGTCGGGCAGGTCGTCGCGCTCGGCCTCCAGTTCCCGGCGCTCGGCCGTGAGCGACTCGATGCTCTCCTGCTGGAGGTCGATGTCGGATCGCACCCGCTCCAGCGACGAACGCTTCTCCCGCAGGTCGTCGAGCCGCGATTCGAGCTCCCGTTTCTCCTCCCGCGTCTCGTCGAGGTCGGCGTCCAGCGTCTCGATATCCTCCTCTTTCGCCGCCAGTTCCGCCCGCTTCTCTTCGATATCGTCTTCGAGGCGGCTCCGTTTCCGTTCGAGCTCCGGCAGGTCGCCTTTCAGGTCGTCGAGGTCGTCGAGTTCGTCGTCGATCCGGGATTTCTCGCGTTCGAGTTCCCGGATCTCGGCCCGGATCGCCTCGGTGTCGACCGGGCGCATGATGAGTTCGCGCAGGTCCGCGCCCCGGGCGACCGATCGCCGCGCCTCGTTCGACTCCAGGAGGAACGCGAAGAGATCCGCGAGTTCGGGGTCGTCCAGAAACGGGTCCCCGCCGGTCGTCACGGTGCCGTTCGTCCGTGTGAACGTCCGTACGTAGCGCTCGTCGCCGACGGCAAGTTCGACGCGCCCCTCGTCGGCATCCGCCTTGAGCGAGGCGTCGTTGCTTCCCATGACTGCCATGATCGAACGGAGCAACGACGTTCGGTTCGTCGCGTTCCGCCCCGTCAGAATCGTGATCCCCGGATCGAACTCGACGGCCGTCTCGTCGATGCCGCCGACGTTTCGCACCCGGAGGGTCGCTCCCTGTCCGAGTAGTTTCGTATTCATCTCGATTTACTCTCGACCTCGTATCATAAAAACGTTGTTGTACTCCGTCGTCACGCACAGAAATAACAGAGATATGGGTGTTAGAGACACCGCCGCTTCGCCTGTTTTCATTTCGGAAACGATTGGCGGATCACCATCGCGGTGTGTGTCGCCACCGGCGATGGAACGCGGACGGAGTCGTCCCTCGACGGCCGTTCGGCCCCGGTGCGGCCGAACGTCCGGGCATCGAGACGACTCACTCGCACTCCCGTTTGCGACAGGTGAACGATTAAGTGCTCCCCCGACCGTAGTCGACGCATGACCGGCGAACCGAGTCCCGACGGGTCACCACGCACGCTCAAAACGGTGGAGCGAACCACTCGGATCATCAAGGCTCTCGAAACGCTGGACGGGGCTGGGGTCACCGAGTTGGCCTCCCACCTCGGCATGTCGAAGAGTTCGACGTACCACTACCTGGCGACGCTCCGGCAGGAGGATTTCGTCGTCAAGAACGGCGACCAGTACGAACTCGGCCTCCAACTCCTCCTCTCGGGGGAGTACGTCAGGAACCGCAACCTCCTCTACCGCTACGGAAAGGAGGAAGTGGAGGAACTCGCGGAGACGACCGGGGAGTACGCGAACCTCTTTACCGAACAGCACGGCAAGGGAATCAATTTGTACAAGGTCCGCGGCAGCGACGCCGTCGGGAGCGGCTACCAGACGGACAAACTCCAGCAGCCGGATCAACTCCACTGTACCGCGACGGGGAAGGCCATCCTGGCGTTCCTTCCCGAGGCTCGCGTCGACGAGATTCTCGATCAGCACGGCCTGCCCGAACGGACGGCCAATACGATCACCGACCGGGACGAACTCTTCGACGAACTGGCGACGATTCGCGAACGGGGCTACGCGTACAACGACGAGGAGGAGGTGGAGGGCCTCCGTGCCGTCGGCGCGCCGGTCATCGACCGCGACGACGACGTTCTGGGTTCGCTGAGCGTCGCCGGGCCGACGAGTCGACTGAAGGGAACGCCGTTCGACGAGGAACTCCCCGAACAGGTCCGGCGAGCGGCGAACGTCATCGAGGTGAACATCAACATGGCGACCCACGGTACGGATTCGAGGGCGTGACCGTCGGCTCGGCGCCGTCTTCCGTTTTCATTCAACGAACGCACTCTTGCGGCTCGGTCCCGCCCCTCATTCGCGTGCGAGATTCGCCACTCCGGCCGTCAACACCCGCGCCGCCGTCGCACAGTTACTCCAGTCCGTCCACTCGCGGGGACTGTGCGAGAACCCGCCGCGGGACGGCGCGAACAGCATCCCCGTCTCGGTGGCGCTCGCGATGTGCATGGTGTCGTGACCGGCCCCCGAGTGGAGCGAGAGGGAGGGAACGTCGACGGTCGACACCGCCCGCTCGAGGGCGGCCATACACCGCTCGCTCATCTCGCTCGGCGGGATGTCGTACGGTCGCTCGAACCCCGTTTCGACGCCTCGCTGGGCCTCGAGGTCGGCGAGGTGCTCGCGGACGCGCCCGACGATCCGTTCCATCGATTCGTACTCGACGTCGCGGACGTCGATACCCAGTTCCGCACGACCGGGAACGACGTTGATCGCGTTGGGCGAGACGTCGAGTTTTCCGACCGTCCCGACGGCGGTGTCGCCGTTCTCGGCGGCGACTTCGTTCGCCGCCGCCTCGACTTCGAGGACGAGTTCGCTCGCGGCCGCCAGCGCGTCCGTCCGCTCCGCCATCCCCGTCGACCCAGAATGGTTCGCCTCGCCGTCGATTTCGACTGCACACCTGATCGTCCCGGTGATGGCGGAGACGACTCCGACCGCCGCGCCCGCGTCCTGGAGGCGCTCCCCCTGTTCGACGTGGAGTTCCAGCCACGAATCCCACCCGCTCGCGTCGAGGCGACCGGTCCCCCGGAAGCCGATGTCGGTCAACGCCGCCTCGAGCGTCACGCCGTCCGCGTCTTCGAGGGCGAGGGCGTCCTCGACCGATCGCTTCCCGCTCGCCACCGACGATCCGAGGACGCCGTTCGAGAACCGGGCTCCTTCCTCCTCGGTGAAACAGACGACGTCGATCGGTCGGTCGAGGCCAGCGTCCATCGCTTGGAGGGCGCGAACCGCCTCCAGACCGCTGTAGACGCCCAGAACGCCGTCGAAGATCCCTCCCTCGGGGACGGAGTCGAGGTGACTCCCGCAGACGACGGGTTGCACCGTCGGATCGACGCCTTCGGGCACCCACCGACCGGCGATGTTGCCGACGGCGTCGACGCGCACGTCGAGGCCGGCGTCCTCGAGGCGGTCGACCAGATACTCCCGCGCCCGCCGGCTCGCCTCCGTACCGGTCAGTACCGTCCGTCCGTGTCCGTCGTCAGTCGAGATGGCGCCGAACGCCGCGTTCGTCGTGATGTCCTCGCGAAGTCGCTCTTCGCTCACATACTGATGTACAGACCCCCTAGTGCTCATGCTCTACCGTCCCATTGAGACCACGTTGATTTGAAGATACCGGCGCGTCGACGGGACCCGACCGTCGGTCGCACGGCTCCCGTGCCGTGGCGACTCGAAAAAATCATGCGGCGGCCGCTACCGTTCCCGGACGACGATTTCCTTGACCCCGTCCTGGAGCGTCCCCTCCTCGAGTTCGCGGAGTTCCTCGCGCGAGGCGTTCAGCGTCGCCACGTGGTTGCCGGCGAGTTCGCCCGCGGGGCTCTTGAAACACGTCGGCCCACAGGGGACGAGAATCTCCTGTTCGTTCCGGTAGCCCGGATAGAGCAGGATGTCGCCCCGGGAGGGGTAGACCGTATGGTTCTCGCGTGGGATCTCCGGGAGGTCGATCTCGTCGATGTTGATCCACGTCGCGTGACCGCTCCAGCGGACGTGCATCAGCTCCGATTCGAGCGGGAGAAACTCGCGGAGTGCGTCGACCGATCGAGGCGCCTCGTCCTCGAGCAGGTCGGCTACGAACACCTGGCCGTCGACATCGAACTCTAGCTGTGTCACGTCCGCCGCAACGATTGCGCGTCGAATAAAAGTTGCGTCGGTCGCTCAGCCCCAGTCGGGCACGTCACGTGCCAGAAACTCGCCGTGTCCGGGTTCGGCGACGATGTCGCCGTCGTCGGCCACGAGCGTCCCCCGCACGAACGTCCGTTTCACTCGCCCCGTCACCGTCCGACCCTCGTACACCGAGTAGTCCGCGTTCGAGTGGTTCCGCTCGGCCGTGATGGTGTACGTCTCGTCCGGATCGAAGACGACGAGGTCGGCGTCGGCACCGGGTTCGATTCGCCCCTTCCGCGGGAGACCGAACGTCCGCGCCGGGGTGCGACACACGAGCCGAACGAGTGCCGGATACGAGAACCCCCGCTCGTTGATCGCCACGTCGTGGAAAACCGGGAGGCTCGTCTGGAGACTGTTGATCCCGAACGCGCTCTCCCACCACGGGCCACCCTCCTTTCGCTCGCGTGGGAGCGGGACGTGATCGGTCGAGACGACCGAGAGCGTCCCGTCGCGGAGTCGGTCGAAGAGCGCGTCGACGTCACGGGGCGTCCGGAGCGGCGGCGACATGATCGCCCGGTTCCCGAGTCGTTCGTAGGCGTCGTCGGTGAGCGCGGTGTAATGCGTACACGTCTCCGCCCGGACGTTCGAGCCGTCGGTCCGCACGGCGGCGAGGGCGTCGGCCGCCGCTTCCGAGGTGGTGTGGACGGCGTAGTACTTCGCGTCGGCCGCGGCGGCGAGGCGGGCGACCGACCCGGCCGACATCGCTTCCGCGTAGTCCGGCCGTGACCGCGGATAGGCCGCGGTCGACTCCCCTCCGGGTTCGGCTTTCACCGCGTCCGTGCGCCGCTCGCAGACGGTGTAATCCTCCGTGTGGACCATCCCGACCGCGCCGAGGTCGGCGAGTCGCCGGAACACTTCGCCGATAAACCCGTTCGACAGCCGGATGTCGTCGGTGGTGAACATCTTGAACGACGTGACGCCGTCGTCGACGAGCGCCGGCAGTTCCTCGAGGGTCGCCGGCGACTCACGGGTGATGACCGGGTGGACCCCGCAGTCGACGAGTGGCTCGGCCCCCCGCCGATGCCGTTCGACGGCGCCGGCCAGCGTCCCCTCGTCGTCCCACTCGCCGTCGTTCCACCCCTGCCAGGCGAAGGTCAGGAGACTGGTGACGCCGCCAGCCGCAGCGGCGGCCGTACCGGTCTCGTAGGAGTCGATCGAGTTGTAGCCCGCGAGGTGAGTGTGGGGGTCCACCACGCCCGGCAGCACGAGGTTGCCGTCGACGTCGATCCGCTCGGTCGCCGCCGGAAACGCGCGTTCGTCGCCCACGCCGACGATGGTGCCGTCGTCGATGCCTACAGCCCCCTCGAACGTCGCGTCGGCGGTTACGACCGTTCCGCCCGTGAGGACGGTATCGATTCGCGCCATCCGTTATCCCCCTCGTTCCTCGACGACTGCCGCGCACCTCTCACCGCGCTCGAGGGTCGTCGGCACGTCGCCGCCGAATCGCCTCCGCCCGTTTTCTGTAGCGAACATACGCTCGACTGTTCGACACCCGTGCTTAATGATTGTTCCGTCGGCGACGACCTCCGAGGGAGAATTTAAGTGACGGGCGGCCCGACGACAGGAAGACGATGAGCGACCTCACGTTAGCGGAGTTGAACCGGGCGGACAGGGGAGCCTTCGTCGATCTCCTGGGTAGCGTGTACGAACACTCCCCGTGGGTGGCCGACGGGGCTTGGTCCGACCGGCCCTTCGAGTCCGTCGACGACCTCCACGGGACGATGAAACGCGTCGTCGAGGACGCCACACGGGAGCGACGGCTCGAACTCCTGCGGGCGCACCCGGACCTCGGCGAGCGGACCGAGATGACGGACGCCTCCGTCGAGGAACAGGCCTCCGCCGGACTCGATCAGTTGACGCCGGAACAGTACGAGGCGTTCCAGCGACTGAACGAGGAGTATCGGGACCGCTTCGGCTTCCCGTTCATCATGGCGGTGCGGGACGAATCCCCCGACGCGATCCGAACGGCGATGGAAGAACGGGTCGAGCACTCCCGATCCGAGGAGTTCCGGACCGCGCTGGAGGAAGTCCACACCATCGCCCGCCTGCGACTCGACGAGCGACTGGACTCGTAGGACGGAGTCGTCGACGCCCGTAAACTGTCGGAATGGTAGCAAAAATAATTTATGTGAGCGTATGAATCGGGCTGGTAGACGGTGACAAGCACTGTACGCCAAGCCATCTCTGTGGCCCGGAGCACAGCGATCGCTGCACGCGCAGGGATAACCACCGACGAACCCAACGACCCATGATCGACGACGACACACGAGACACCGACGAGCGGACGATGAACTACGGGAAAGAACACGTCAACGTCTACCGGACGTACGCGACGCCGTTGACGGGAGTTCGGGAGATACCCGAATCCGAATTCACCGGCAAGCCGAACACACTGCTCGGGATGGAGGTCCGCGCGCAGGTCGAGGGCGAGGAGTTCCTGCCCTCGTTCCGGGACGGCGACAACTCCAAAGTCGTCGCGACGGATTCGATGAAGAACTTCATCTTACACCACGCGGGCGAGTACGAGGGTGCGACCGTCGAGGGCTTTCTGCACTACGTCGGCTCGGCGTTTCTCGACACGTACGACCAGATGGAAGCCGTACGGATGTCGGCCGACGAACTGCCCTTCGACGAGCGGCCGGTACCCGACGGCGAGGGCGGGTTCGAGCCGAGCGACCTGGTCTACCGCGTGACCGACGACGAATCGGCGCACGGCGAGTACTACCTCACCCGAGAGAACGGCGATATCGTGATCGAGGATCAGCGAAGCGGGGTCACGGGAATCGAACTGGTGAAAGTCAAGGACAACTCCTTCGTTGGCTACGTCCACGACGAATATACGACGCTGCCGGAGCGGGAGAATCGAACGCTGTACATCGGGTTGGATATCTTCTGGACGTACGACGATCCCGAGGCGGCACTCGGTGAGACCCCCGAAGAGTACGTCCCCGCAGAGCAGGTCCGGGATATCGCGCAGGTGGTGTTCCACGAGAAGGACGTGAACTCGATTCAGGACCTGATCTACCGGATCGGTCTGCGGGTGCTCGAACGGTATCCGCAACTGACCGAGGTGAGCTTCGAGGCGAACAACCAGACGTGGCTGGGGGTGCGGACGGACGACCTGGAGGGGGACGCGAAAGTGCTGCGGGAACCGCCGCGACCGACGGGGTTCCAGCAGTTCTCGATGGATCACGGCGACCTGGAGGCGGAGGGTGGGGCGAGGGCGGAGGCAGGGGCGGAGGCGGAATGATCGCCGACCCGACCACCTCCGTCCCCTCGATGTCGCCGGCGCGATAACGACGCCACCGCACCGAGTTCGCGACCGCTGGAACGACGCCGCAGCACTTCGCTTCGGCCCGAAGATCGGCCGGACGAACCGGGGCAGTCCGTTGGTTCCTCGATGCGACGGCCGATCCTTCCTCCCCGTCGAGCCGACGGCACGGGGCTACCGGTCGCTCTCGAGCCGCGAGTGGATCGGCCCTTCCCTGTCCTTCAGCCGGGTCCCCTCGCGGCCGTTGCTCACCGCGAGCGCCTCGCTCACGACGCTGAGCGCGATTTCCGTCGGGTCACCGCCGCCGAGGTCGAGGCCGACCGGCGTCGCGATGCGGTCGAGGTCGCTGTCCGCGATGGCGTCGCTGTCCTCCCGGAGCCGTTCGAACCGCTCGCGTGGTCCCATCACCCCCACGTACGGAACGGTCGTCTCGGACAACAGCGTCTCGACGGCGATCCGATCGTCGACGAGGTTGTGGGACATGACGACCGCGTACGTGGCTTCGGGGGCGGAAACGCTCGCGTCGACCGTCGAGGGATGGCCCGTTTCGACCCGGTCGGCGGTCGGAAAGTCCTCCGGACCGCGCGCGCCTCGAGGCGAGTGAACTACCACGTCGAATCCGGCGTCCGATCCGACGCGTGCGACCGGGTGGATGTCCGGCTGACTGCCGAACAACAGCAGTTTCGAGACGGGGTCGAGTCCATCGACGAGTACCGAGAGCGTTCCACGGTCGGTCTCGACTTCGACCGTCGTCGCCTTCGGTTTGCCACGTACCGCCGAAATCTCCGAGCGCATCGTTTCGACGACGGCCGTCGGGATGGGGTCGCGTTCCGCCACCGCTCGACGCTGCCCATCGTCGTCCACGTAGGAGCGTGCACCGACGGGAACGTCGGCGACCGTCGAGTCGACGACCGTCAGCACCGTCACCGCCCTTCCGGTAGCCAGTTGGTCGAGCGGAGCCATCCAGCTGGCGTCGAGCGGTTCGAGCAGGACGTCGATGACGCCGTTACATCCGAGACCGAGTCCCCAAGTGTCGTCGGCCTCCCCCAGCAGGTCGAACGTCTCCCGTCGCGGTTCGCCGGCGTCGAGTATTTCCATCGACAACTCCGTGATCGGGTCCTCGAGACAGCCGGCGGTGACTGCGCCGAGGGGAGTTCCGTCTCCACCGACGAGCATCTTCGCCCCGGGCCGACGATAGGCGGCCCCTTCCACGTCCGCCACGGTCACGACGACGGCGTCGGCGTCTCGTTCCAGCTCGCGGCGCATCCGCCCCCGCAGTTCACTCGTCGTGACACTCCACGGATGGGTGCTCTCTTCGCGCATACCGTCCGATTGCGGAGCATCCTTTTTATACATATCCCCGCCCGCCCCCCGGGCGACGGGTCGTCGTCGAACGCACCTGTAGTCGGCCGACGGCAGCGACGACTCGACAGCCGCCCGATCGATAGTATATGCGGAGCAACACTGTGGAAAAAAGCATGACAGTGAAAAAATTTAATTATTAGTAGCAACACAGACTGGCCGAGCCATGCCTGACAGCACAGACGAGGGAATCGACCTCGCATACGGTCTGGAGGACAGGCCACCGGTGTCGAAGTCGTTCCTGCTCGCACTGCAACACGTATCGGTTATGATCGTCCCGTCGACCGCCGTCGCGTTCATCGTCGCTGGAGCCGCGGGGTTGGGCTCCGCGGACACGACGTTTCTGGTACAGATGGTGATCCTCTTTGCCGGCGTGGCGACCGTCGTCCAGGCCTACACCGTCGGGCCGGTCGGCGCGAAACTGCCGATCGTGATGGGGACGAGTTTCGCCTTCGTCGGTGCGATGTCGACCGTCGGCGCGAACGCGGGCCTCGACGTCGTCTTCGGGTCGGTCGTCGTCGCCGGCGCCGTCGTCCCCTTCCTCTTGGGGTGGCAGTTCAAACGGCTTCGATCCTTTTTCCCCCCGCTCGTCACGGGACTCATCGTCGTCATCATCGGGCTGTATCTCATTCCGGTCGGGATTCAGTACGCCGCCGGCGGCGTCGGGGCCGAGGACTTCGGTTCGCTGCAGAACCTCGGGCTCGCGGGGCTGGTCCTGTCGATCGCCGTCCTGTTCAACCTGCTCTTGCGTGGCGTCTGGCGGATGCTGAGCGTCATCATCGGCATCGGCGTCGGCTACGCCGTCGCGATCGCGTTCGGCGTCGTCGACTTCGCTCCCTTCTACGAGGCGGCGTGGATCGCGGTTCCCACCCCCGGTCGGTTCGGATTCAGCTTCGAGGTGATCCCACTTTTGACCTTCGCGTTCCTGTTTCTGGTCTCGGGGATGGAGACGATCGGCGACATGTCCGGCATCACCGCCGCCGAGGGCCGCAACCCGACCGAGGAGGAGTTCCGCGGCGGGATCTTCGCCGACGGGTTCATCAGCGCTCTCGGGGCAGTCTTCGGATCGTTCCCGCAGACTTCGTTCTCCCAGAACGTCGGCATCATCAACTTCACGGGCGTGATGAGTCGCCACATCGTCGGGATCGGCGGCGGTATCCTGATCGTCCTCGGGTTGGTCCCGAAGATCGGGGCGATCGTGACGACGATCCCCTCCGCCGTCTTCGGCGGCGCCGTGCTCATCATGGTCGGGATGGTCGCCGCCAGCGGGATGCGGCTCCTGTTCTTGAACATCGACATGAACCGTCGGAATATGGTCATCATCGCCACGTCGCTCGGACTCGGACTCGGCGTCGCGACGGTGCCCAACGCGCTCTCGGGACTGCCGGCCGGCGCACAGACGTTCTTCGGCGAACCCGTCATCGTCACCGGCCTCCTGGCGCTCGGGTTGAACACGTTCGTCCCCGGCGAATCCAGCCCGCTGTTCGACAAAACCGAATCCGTCCCGCCCATCTCCGAACCGGTGGACGACGACTGAGTTTCGACCACCGGGTGTCCCGTATTCCCGTTCGGGCCGTGGCCGGCGCCCGGGAGTTCGGGCGCGGCCGGTCGCCGTGCCGTCGTGCCGACGGTGTGTCGCCCGTGGTCGGCCGGTTTCGTCGGCTGCCGGCCCAGCGACACCGTCCGGCAGGGGAACGTTTTTGTTCCGCGACCGTCTTCGAACCGTGTATGTTATTAACTGGAACCGTCGTCGCGGACTCGAATACGGTTCTCGATGACGGAGCGGTCGTCGTCTCGGGAGCACGCATCGAGGCGGTGGGCGAGCGGTCCGTGGTCGCGCCGGAGTACCCCAACCACGAGCACCAAGCCTACGACGTCCTGTTGCCGGGGCTCGTCGGCGGACACATCCACTCGGTCCAGAGTCTCGGACGCGGGATCGCCGACGACACCGAACTGCTGGACTGGCTGTTCGACTACGTCCTCCCGATGGAGGCGTCGCTCTCGGCCCACGAGATGGAGATTGCGGCGAAACTGGGCTATCTGGAGATGATCGAGAGCGGGACGACGACCTGCGTCGATCACCTCTCGGTCGCCCACGCCGACGAGGCCTTCGAGGCTGCGGGCGAGATCGGTATCCGTGGCGTCCTCGGCAAGGTCATGATGGACCAGCGCTCGCCCGACGGGCTCCTCGAAGACACGCAGGTAGCCCTCGACGAGTCCGAACGGCTCATCCAACGGTACCACGGCTCGTTCGACGACCGCATCCGGTACGCCGTGACGCCGCGATTCGCCGTCTCCTGTTCCGAGGAGTGTCTCCGCGGCGCCCGCGAACTGGCCGACGCGTACGATGGGGTTCGCATCCACACTCACGCCAGCGAGAACCGGAGCGAAATCGAGACCGTGAAAGACGACACCGGGATGCGGAACATCCACTGGCTCGACGAGGTCGGTCTCACTGGCGAGGACGTCGTGCTCGCACACTGCGTGTGGACCGACGAAAGCGAGCGCGAGGTCCTCGCCGAGACGGGCACGCACGTCACGCACTGCCCGTCCTCGAATATGAAACTCGCGAGCGGCATCGCCCCGATCTGGGACTACCTCGACCGGGGTATCAACGTCGCCCTCGGCAACGACGGCCCGCCGTGTAACAACACGCTCGATCCGTTCACGGAGATGCGTCAGGCCAGCCTCCTCCAGAAGGTCGACCAGTTGGACCCGACGGCGACGCCAGCCAGCAAAATTTTCGAGATGGCGACGCGCAACGGGGCCAAAGCCGCCGGGTTCGACGAACTCGGCGCGATTCGGGAGGGCTGGCGCGCCGACATCGTGGGGCTCAGCACGGATCTCACGCGTGCGACACCGATCCACGACGTGCTCTCTCATCTCGTGTTCGCCGCCCACGGCGACGACGTGCGGTTTACGATGGTCGACGGGACCGTCCTCCAGGAGCGGGGCGAGGTAACCGCCATCGACGCCGAGGCGATCCGACAGGAAGCGTCGGCGATCGGCCTCGAGATGGATCTTGACGAGGAGCGACGGGCCGCTCAGCAGCGAAAACCCTGAGTGCGGCGAGGGGGCGACCCGTGGCCTCCGGGTCGCCCGCCGGACTGCACTCCCGCCGTCGCCATGCCGTTCGAGCGACCGCGGGCTGTGGATCACAACCTTTTTTATAATGGTGTGAGACGGTACCATGGATGACAGACCCTAGCGAGAGGCAGTCACGCGTAGCGTCGTTCTTCGAGTTCGAGAAGCACGGCACGGACGCGAAAACGGAAGTCGTCGCCGGCGTCACGACGTTCCTCACGATGTCGTACATCATCGTGGTGAATCCCGCGATCCTGTCGGCGGCGATATCAATCGATGGATACTCCGACGGACAGGTGTTCCAGATGCTCGCCATCGCGACGATTCTGGCCGCCGCCGTCGGTTCGGCCGTGATGGCGCTGTACGCGAACCGGCCGTTCGGCCTCGCGCCCGGGATGGGGTTGAACGCCTACTTCGCGTTCACCGTGGTGATCACCCTCGGCATCCCGTGGCAGACGGCGCTCGCGGCGGTGTTCGTCGAGGGAATCATCTTCATCGCGATGTCGAGTGTCGGTGCGCGACGGTACATCATCGAGTTCTTCCCGGAACCCGTCAAGTTCGCCGTCGGGGCCGGTATCGGCCTGTTCTTGCTCCTCCTCGGCCTCATCGAAATCAACGTCGCCGTCGCGGACGAGGCGACCCTGGTCTCGCTCGGCAACGTCGCTTCGGACCCGGTTGCCCTGCTGGCGCTCGCCGGCCTCGCGTTCACCATCGTCCTCTACGCCAAGGGGGTTACCGGCTCCATCATCACCGGCATCGTCGCGACGGCGGCCGCCGGATGGGGCTTGACGCTCGCCGGCGTCGTCGGCGGCGGCGTGTTGACGCCCGACGGTCTCCCGCCGATCAACTACGACATCACGCCGTTGCTCGGCGCGTTCGTCGGCGGCTTCCAGAACATCGAACCCGTCTCGTTCGCCATCGTCGTGCTCACGTTCTTCTTCGTCGACTTCTTCGACACCGCCGGCACGCTCATCGGCGTCTCGCAGTTCGGCGACTTCCTCGACGAGGACGGGAATCTCCCGGAGATGGAGAAGCCACTGATGGCCGACGCCATCGCCACCACCTTCGGCGCAGTCGTCGGGACGACCACGGTGACCACCTACGTCGAGAGTTCGACCGGCGTCGAGGAGGGCGGCCGGACGGGCCTGACCGCGCTCGTGGTCGCGCTGCTGTTTCTCGCCTCACTGGTCGTCGTCCCCGTCGTCGCGGCCATCCCGACGTACGCCTCCTATCTCGGGCTCGTTCTCGTCGGCCTCATCATGCTTCAGGGCGTTACCGACATCGAGTGGGCGAACTCCGACTGGCTCATCCCGGGTGGCCTCACCATCGTCATGATGCCTCTCACGGCCTCCATCGCCAACGGTATCGCGGCGGGGATCATCAGTTACCCTCTGGTCAAGACGGCACAGGGCGAACACGGGTCGGTCCACGCTGCGCAGTGGGTTCTGGCGGTGTCTTTCGTGCTCTACTTCTACGTCACTGCCGGTGGGGTGATGGGCGGATGACCGGCGTGCGTCACTGCCGGTGGGTACCGTGACGGTCCGGCGAACCGCTCCAGATGCGTGATGTTCGTGATACGAGACGTCTCACCAACTGCGACGGATTCCCGAAAGGAGAGCCCATGTCCACGGACGAGCGTGTAGGGATTCCCTGGTCCTCGACCACACTGCAGACGGTGCTCGCCTGCTCGCTCATCGGCGTCATGGGCGTCCCGCTCATCAGCCCAATCCTGCCGGCGCTTCGGACCGTCTTCGGCATCTCCGATACGCAGGCCGGACTCATCATCACGGCCTACACGCTCCCGGGCGTGTTTCTCACGCCGTTCGTCGGGCTCCTCTCTGATCACTTCGGCCGGCGGCCCGTCGTCTTACCGCTGCTCTTCCTGTTCGGGTCGGCCGGCGCAGCCATCGGCTTCGCGCCGGCCTTCGAGGTCGTGTTACTCCTCCGACTCCTGCAGGGAATCGGTGCGAGCGGTCTGATGGTCCTGGCGATCACCCTCATCGGCGACTTCTACGACGGCGCACAGCGTCACGCGGTCATCGGCGTCAACGGGAGCGCGATCGGTATCGGCGCCGCGACGTACCCGCTGATCGGGGGCGCCCTCGCCTCCATCGGCTGGAACGTCCCCTTCGCGTTCTTCGGCGTCAGCCTCGTCGTGGGCGTCGTTGCCCTGTGTACCCTGTCGGAGCCGCCGATCGACGACCCGCCGTCGTTCCGCGAGTTCGCGGCGCGGCTCGCGTCGGCGGTGCTCGTTCCCCAAGCCCTCGGGCTCTGGCTCGCCGCCTTCCTGACGTTCTTTCTGTTTTACGGCGGCGTCCTCACGACGCTCTCGCTGCTTCTGAGCGACGTCCACGGGCTCGCAGCCGGGGAGATCGGAGTGC
>Ga0102939_1000056_pt1 | contig 34551 bp, 31 predicted proteins | sample SalPon2_B_H2O_MG_FD_78214 | JGI IMG/M metagenome (GOLD analysis project Ga0102939, IMG submission 78214) | Salt pond water microbial communities from South San Francisco under conditions of wetland restoration - Salt Pond MetaG R2_B_H2O_MG | ecosystem: Environmental > Aquatic > Non-marine Saline... | reverse complement strand
TAAAATACGCCACGAACCGATATCATCGAGCCGATTTCCTCGAAGTAGATGTTGAGGGCGAAAACAACACCGAACTGACAGACAACGCGGATATCCGGACCGAATCCCCACTGTTCGTCGACATCTATCCGAGCAAGGTGACGGAGTTCTCCCTCGGCGGCCCCGAAACCGGATCGGAGATCGCGATCTCGGAGAACCGATCGATTCCGATCGAAACCGCTCAGGATCGTTTCGGCAACGAGATCCGGACACCGACACTGGAAGCAACGCTGTCGGGTGCCGAAAAGAACTACACGTACGCAGGGATCGGAATCGACACCGCCGATCGCGACGGTCCGATCCTCGGACGGGGCCACGGAATCAAGCCCCTGGTCGGGGTGTTCGATCTAACAGTCCAGGTGACTGACACCGAGGGTGGAGCGACGGACGCCGAGGACGACGTTACGGCGACGGTCGAGAACCTCACGATCTATCCCGGCAACGTGACTGTGCGGACCGGCGGTCGGTCGAACGATTTCGACGCCGACGGCGGTGAAACCGAACTAGCTGTCGATCTGGGAGTCACGGACGAGGAGATCGACAGACTCGACCTCGAACTACGCCGGGTGGCCGGCGAGGGCACGGTAACGCTCAACGACACCGAGGGAACCCCCACGAAGACAGACCTCTGGAGGGGGACCGAGTACGCGGGCGACGGGGAGATGCGTCCGGAGAACACCTGGGTAATCGAGCGTGATCTCACGGCAGCGGACTTCGACGGTGGAGTTCGGAAGTACACGCTGCAAGCGGATACAGCGGGACGATACGAAGTCGCCGTCGACGCACTGCCCTACGAAGAGCGGCTGGTGGCGGACGAAACTGAGGTCCGGAGTTCGACGACCGACGCACACGGAAACGCAACCCGTGGAACGGTCGACATCGTTGCGACCGGTCCGATCGAAGCCATCACAAACGTGAGCGTTCGGTCCGACCGCGAGTTCGTCGGCGTCGAGGCTGATCCGGGGAACGATATCGTCGTCTATCTCGGTCGGTTCGTCGATGCGAACGGGAACAGGATCTCGAAGACTGACGAGACAGTTACAGTCGGGGTCGGCAACGAGACGATCCAGAACGGAGTCGGCAACGGAAGCGTGACGGCCGACGTCGGGCCGACGGCGAACGACCCGGCCGCGACGGTCACGCTCGATCCGACGGCGATCAACGCGACGGCTGTTGAAACCGGCTCAAACGCGACTGTCGCTGTCGCGTTCGAGGAAGGAAGGCAGTTGAACGCGACTGCAGTCACGCTCGTCCACCGCGTGACCGAACCGGACGGGTCAGGATGGCACGCCGGCTCGGTTCCGCAGCCGGCCACGCTCTACGTCGACGCCGACGGCGCCCGGGACGTCACTCACTGGAATCCCCGAACCGAACGCTACGAGAGTCTGGCCGACGGGACCGAAAACGACGTCCTCGACGGCGAGCGGATCGAGGCCGAACACCTCCACAGAGGGTTTTATTTCCGATCGGAGGACGCCCACGCGCGACTCGGCTTCGACTTCGTGACCGACAGCGAAGTCTCGACGAACGCGACCGATGGCTCCGAAACCGTCGAACTCGACGAGGGCTGGCACTTCGCAAGTTCGAACTACGATGTTTCCAGCCACACACAGCGGGATCTCGAAGACGACCTGAACTGGTCCGCTTACGGGTTCAGTGAGGGGGACGATGCCTTCGTCGTCCGGAACAGCACTGGGGGTCGGCTTCACGATCGGACGAACGGGACAGATATCAACGGAACGACGACGGCCGTCGATCAGAACGGGACGTACTGGATACGCGTCCGGTCCGACACCGACGCGCCGCTCGTTCGCGATATCGTTCGGTCGACGTACACCGAGGCAGACGGCATACAGAGGTAGGTGAAGCAAAATGGACAGATCGAAACAGCTGGTCGTAGCAGTGGCGCTGTTCGTGCTCTTCGTCGCGTGCTGTGGCGGCCTCGTCGGAGCCGAGGAGACCACCCAACCGGGCGAGCCAGCCTCGTTCTACGGCGAAGCAGTCGAGGCCAATGAGACGAACATACCGGCCGGGGTGGAGATCGTCGCGGTCGTGGACGGAGACGTCGAGGGCGAGATTACGGTCGAGACGCCCGGAGAGTACGGCGGTTCGGGTGCGTTCGACGACAAGCTCCGGGTCGACAGTACGGCCGGTGATGGGGTCACGTTTCGGCTAGTTGGCCCGAACGGATCCGCCGGCGGTACGACGGCACTCGAATCCGGTATCTCCGAATTCAATCTGACCTTTCCGGAGGGATCGATCGAGTCACTCCCGCCGACTTCGAGCGCCGAGGTCGATCCGACTGTGGCCACGTCGGGAGAACCGATCAGGTTCTCCGGGGCTGAATCGACCGCGTACGCCGGCACCGAACTCGTCGCCTTCGAGTGGTCGATCCGACACGATGGGGCGACGATCGACACCTTCGAAGGCGAGAGGGTTGACCGAAGCGTCGACACACCGGGCGAGTACACTGCCGTGCTAACTGTCTCGGACGCGGACGGGCGGACAGCGACTGCTACCTCGGCGTTCGAGGTAGAGCGTGTCGAGAAAGCAGGAGATACAACCGGAGGAGGCGGTGGAGGCTCGTCGGATGCAGGTGGTGGAGGCAGCACTGGTGGTGGCGGCGGGGGCGGTGGTGGCGGCGGAATAGGAGGTGGTGGCGGCGGAGCTGGGATCGTCTCTTCGGACGATCCGGTCCCGCAGGACGATCCGGAGCACGCTGAGACCCGTCGAATCGAGGATCAGTTTCCGAACAAACCGGGGGTAACGGTCGCCTTCGATGAGACCACGATTAGCGAGATCGTCCTCGAAAACCGGTCTGCCGCGGGTGAAATATCGGTCACGGAATTCGGCGAGCCGACTCCCGATGCCCCACCGCTGCCCGGCGATTGGGAGGCTGCATCCGCCTTCGTAGTCACCGTCCCCGACGCGTACCGGGAGACCGACGCGCTCATTCGCGCGGTCGTTTCGGACGAATGGCTCTCCGAGCGCGGGTTCGCGCCCGAACACTTGACAGTTTATCGGCTTCCCGACGGCGGAGATCACTGGGAATCGCTACCGACGGAAGCGTTCGAGATCGATAACGGGTATCTCGTCGAGGCAGAAACGCCGGGGTTCTCACAGTTCGTCATCGCGGGTCGGGAGCCCCCATCCAGTGGCAATGATGGATCCGGGACGACGAATTCCGATCCGACAGCGTCCGAGACGACGACCAGCGGAGATTCTTCAGAGCCGGCCGAAACGGAGTCGACAGGAGCGACCGGATTCGATCCCGCCTCACCGCTCGTTCCGCTCGCCGCTCTCTGTGCGCTGCTCGTTGTCGTCGCCGCGATCGGACGGTTGTTCATTCCGCGTCGACGAGACGAGTGGTGACCGCTCGGTGAGACACGTGTCCGAACGGTTTTGACTGACGCATCTGTAGGGCGACCATGCAGTTCGGCGTCGACGAAGCCGGCAAAGGCCCCGTGGTGGGATCGATGTTTGTCGCGGCGGTTCGGGCCCCCCGAGCGGCGTTGCCGGACAGCATCGACGACTCCAAGCGACTCGCCGCCGCGAGACGCGAGGCCCTTGCCGAGCGACTTCGATCCGACGACCGGGTTACGATCGGAATCGTGGAGGTCACGCCCAGTCGGATCGACGCCGGGAACATGAACGATCTCGCCGTGACAGCTCACGCTGAAGCGATCGATGCCATCGCCGAGCGCGGCGATCGGGGGCGCTGTGATGCTGCCGATGTCGATTCAGAGCGGTTCGGACGCCGGGTCGAAGAGCGCGTCAGTGCCGACGTGACGATCGAGGCGACACACGGCGCGGACGCCACGGACGCACTCGTCGGCGCCGCAAGCGTCATCGCAAAGAGCGAGCGAGAACACCACGTCGAGACGCTCGAAGAGCGCTTCGGCGAGATCGGAAGCGGCTATCCGAGCGATCAGGTCACGCGAACGTTTCTCCGTCAGTACTTCCTCGAGCACGGACAGTTCCCCCCACCGACTCGGACATCGTGGTCGACGTGTGCGTCGATCCGTGCCGAGGCTGAACAGACCGACATCGAGGAGTTCTAGACGGATTACTCCGCGAGAGCGATCCGGGGCATCCCCAGCCCGTCGACTGCCGGTCCCGGAGAGGTTTTTACGCTCCGGATGGGAGGGGGTGTATGGATGGGTTCGAGGCGTCGGCAAACGTCCCTCGCGAGGGATTCGAGTTCGATCACCGCCCGGAGACCGACCGGGACTTCGAGACGGTGCTCGAACGGGCCAGATCGGGGATCCGTCTCGATGTCGAAGACGCCATCGAGCTTTTGACGACGGGGACGGAGTCGCGGGGAATCGACCTCGACCGCAAGGAGCGCGTTCTGGAGGCGGCCGATCGCCGCCGCGCCGACGTCGTCGGCGAGGAAGTCACGTTCGTCGCGAACATCAACAACAACGTCACGACCGCCTGCAACGTCGGCTGTCTGTTCTGTAATTTCAAAGACGCCGCCCAGCGCTTCGAAACCGACCACGACGCCGAGATGGAGGGGTTCACCAAGACGCCCGAGCAGTCCCGCGAGATCGTCCGCGACGCCGTCGAGCGCGGTATCTACGAGGTCTGTTCGGTTTCCGGGCTCCATCCGGCGTTCGCCCTCGACGACGAACACCGCGAAATTCTGGAGGCGGCCGAGACGGAGCACAACTACAAGTCACCGTCGGCGTACGACGTCAATCCGGGAACCTATGTCGAACAGATCGAGGCGATGAATGTCGATGGCGTCCATGTCCACTCGATAACGCCCGAGGAGGCCTACCACGCCCGACGCGGAACCGACTGGAGCTACGAGGAAGTCTTCGAACGCCTCAAGGCCGCCGGCCTGAATTCGGTGCCGGGAACTGCCGCCGAAATCCTCGTCGAGGAGGTCAGGGAAGTCATCTGCCCTGCCAAGATCGGCACCGAAGAGTGGTTGGAGGCGATGGAAGCCGCGGCAAACGTCGGACTGGGACTGACGTCGACGATCATGTACGGCCACGTCGAAAACGAAGCCCACCGGGCCCTCCACCTCGATCGGATCCGGTCGCTTCAGGATCAGACCGGCGCGATCACGGAGTTCGTCCCGCTGTCGTTCGTCCACCAGGAGACGCCGTTGAAAAAGCGGGGGCTGGTGGAGACGGGCACTTCGGTCCACGAGGACGAGTTGATGATCGCCGTCTCGCGGCTGTATCTCGACAATATCGATCATATTCAGTCGTCGTGGGTCAAGTACGGCGACACGCAGGGGCTAAAGATGCTCACCTGCGGTGCCGATGACTTCATGGGAACGATCCTCTCCGAAGAGATCACGAAGCGGGCCGGTGGCGACTACGGCGAGTTCCGATCGATCCAGGAGTACGTCGACATGATCGAATCCATCGGCCGGATCCCGGTCGAGCGCTCGACTGACTACGAGAAACGCCGCGTGATCGATTCCGGCGAGGAGCCGCTAGGACCGACGCTCGGGCCGAAAGCCGACGGTACGCCGCTGCTTTGAGTGTCGCCGTTTCGGACAGCGGCGGCCCCGAGACACGGGTGAACAGCCTTACCCGTCGGTGGGCCGAATTCACTGACGATGGAAACGCCAGTCTCACGTCGGGCAGTGCTCAGTGCCGGAAGCGCCGCCCTCGCGCTTTCAGTCGCCGGTTGTAGCTCGCTGAACGGCAGCTCGGAGCCGGACGGCGGGACCGAGTCGCGCGAGGTGACGTTCGTGGCCGCGATCGACGAAGAGGAGCTACAGGCGGCCAGAGAGGACGCCGAAGCGACCCAACAGGAGATTCAAGAGCAACTACAGGCCGGGACGATCAACCGAACGGAGGCACAGGAGCGGTTTCAGGAGGCCCAGGCAGGCCTCCGGGAGACCCAACAGGAACTCCTCTCGGGATCCATAAACGCGCTGGAATCCCACGCCGAGGACGCTGCGGGACTCACGATCACCGACTCGACACCGGAATCCGGCGTCGCACTCGGGGAGGGCGACGGCGACGCGATCGTCGAAGCGCTGGCGCTCGATTCGGTACAGGCGGTCGTCGGCGCTTCCGAGTACGAATCGTACACCGAGAGCGCGGACGGAAGCTAATCGAGCAGCGCCCGGTACCGTCGGCCGGCCTCGTCGTCAGCGTCGATCGCCGCTTCGATACGAGGCGAAAGCCATTCGTCGGAAACGTACTCTTCGTAGATTGGGAGCCGTTCGGAAAGCGGGACGCCGGCTGTCTCGGCGATATCTTCGAGTTCCCGCAGTGCCGGCCACGCGTATTCGGGGTTGATGTGGTCGTCGGTGACGGGCGAGACACCGCCGAGGTCGTCGATCCCGCAGTCAAGCAGCTCCGCAACGGGCGCGAGGTTCGGCGGCGACTGAATACTCACGTCGTCGGGCAGCGCGGTCCTGGCCATCGCCGTCGTCCGGCGCATCGTCTCGAGATCCGGCGAGCCGTCCTGCCACCGCTCGTTGGAGACGACTGGCTGGACGATGATCTCCTGGATGTGATCGTACCGTTCGTGGAGCGCGGCGATCGCGAGCAGACTCTCGGCGCGGTCCCGTGCGGTTTCGCCAATGCCGACCAGAATGCCGGTCGTGAACGGGACGTCGAGTTCGCCCGCAGTCGCGATCGTCGCGATCCGCTGTCCGGCGTCCTTTGACCGGGGGCCGCCGTGGGCCTGTACGTCCGCCGTCGTCTCAAGCATCACGCCCATCGAGGCGTTCAGATCAGCGACGAGTTCCATCTGTTCGTGCGTCTGATCGCCCGGATTCGAGTGGGGCAAGAGCCCACACTCGAGGGCGATTTCACACGCCTCACGGAGATACGAGTGGATCGAGTCGTGGCCCAATTCTTCGAGTTGGTCGTATATCTCCGTGTACCTGCCGTCGGGGTCGTCACCGAACGTAAACAGCGCCTCCGTACAGCCGGCCTCCGCGCCGCGTTCGCAGATCTCCTCGATCTCCTCGGGCGAGAGGAGGGTAGCGGAGCCCGGCGGATCGTAGTACGTACAGTACGTGCAGGTGTACCGACAGGCGGTCGTCAACGGGATGAAGACGTTTCTCGCGAAGGTCAATTCGGGCGCGGCGGCCACGTCCGACGGCTCGACCGCCAGCAATCGCTCGGTGTCGGCTGAATCGACGGTCAACTCGACTCCGTAGGCGTCTGCGCCGAACACGTCTGTCCTATACGGGGTCGGAATCATGAACGTACCGCTATCGTAACCGGGGTCAATCGCGCGTTACGGTCGCCCGTCCACCGGTCGGTTCCGTCTCGATGCTCACGGCGGCGTTTTCGAGCCACGTCGCGGCCCGCCCATCTCCGTGGAGAGCGAGTTCGACGAGGTCCTCCGGCTCGTCGATATCGACGGCCAGTCGGGTCGACTCGATTTCCGTCACCGTCGCGCCGATCTCGTCGGCGATTCGGCGGTGATCGGCGACGGAGATGCCGTGGTAATCGGTGCGGAACTCCGGGTGGCGAACCACGAGGGCGTTCGTCCCGCCGCCGAGACCGGGCGCGATGACGACCTCGCCGTCGGCCTCGAAAAGCGTCGAGAGCGCCGCCGGGGTCGCGAGCGCCAGATCGGCCATGACGACCGCGATCGGCGGTTCGAGGCGGTCGTTGACGGCCGGCGTCAACAGCCGATCGTCCACGACGACCGGCCACTCGCAGTCGAGTTCGGCGGTCGAAAGCACCGTCGGTGAACCGCCAGCCTCGGCTACAGTCTCGCAAACATCTCGAAGCATCACGCGGGCGAAATCGGCCCGTTCGTCCGGCCGGAGGACACCGGCGAGCCGGGTTTTCGGCTCCGTTGCCGCGAACGGGACGAGGACGTCCATCACTTCAGCCGGCTGGGGCCCTGTTGTCTGGATTTGTACAGCCGGTATCCGCCGAACGCGACGATCAGGATGACGAGTACGCCGGCACCGGCCATCATCGCGGTCCGTCTGAACTGACTCTGTGAGGCCTCGCCTTCGGCTCGTTCGGCCAGACTGATCGCGTTCTCGAAGTTGCCGTTCTCGTAGGCGGAAATCGCGCTATCGAGCGAGGACTGGGCCTCACCCGACCCGTCGACGGATGCCTGCGCCTGATCGATCGCCTGTCGGGCCTCTCTGCTGTCTTGGGTGTAGTAGTGTGTTTCGTGGGTCGCGATGTCGTTGTTGGATCCGCCCTCCCGTTCCTGGGTGAAGCTCGCTGCGACGAACTGCTGTGGCGGATCGTAGCTCAGCTGGCTGATTTCGGGGGTCGTACCGGTTATCCGGATCTCGACGCTGGCGGTTCCGTCCTCGATATCGATCGCCTGCGTTGCGTTCTGTCCGTCGATCTCGTTGCGGGATATCTCACTGTCCGCCTGGTCGTACTGCCGGATCGTCCAGGTGGCGTTATCGAGTTCGGTCTCCGCGGTGAGCGTCCAGGATTCGAACTCGTCGAACAGCTCCGTTATTTCGAAGGTCGCTTCGAACTCCGTCCCGACCTCGGATTCCTCGGGCAAGGTCTGTGGACTGCTCTGTACAGCGGCCGTTGTGCCCGCAAACAGCGTTCCGAACAGCAACACGGCGAACACAGCGGCGACGAGTTTGCTACTCTTCATCGTCGCCGTATTCGATAAGCTCCTCTAAACCGTCTTTGCTTTTCGATTTGAGTTCCTCGCTGCGCTCCTCGGCCTCGATCGCCATCCGCTGCATCTCCTTGACGCGTGGGATGTCCGTAACGCCGGAGAGGACGACGATCGCCGCGACCTTGTCCTCGTTGGGCAGCGGGTAATCCCCGGCGCGGACTTCCATGCACTGTGTTTTGTCCTCGAGCCATTTCCGCGCCTTGTCGACGCCTTTCCGGTTGAGTGCGTCCGGCGGGCCGGAAACCAAAAGTAGCGCCCGTTCGGTACTCTCGACTTCGCACTGCAACGTCAGCTTCCCGAGCGTCGCCTTCCGGACGAGAGCGGTGATCCGGTTCGTCGCGTCGCCGCCGCTCGAAAAGCCGTTCTCGTCTTTGCCGCCGCGGAGCTTATCGAGCAGTCCACCACCGCTATTGCCCTGCTCAACTGTCTCGGACGCGTAACCGACGCTCGTGATTCCGTGGTCACCGAGCGTATTGATGATCTCCGAGGCGTCGACGACGCTTTCGGCGACGTTGTCGCCGAGCGCCTCGACCTCTCCCGCCGAAAACAGCGCACCGAAGCGGGTGATGATCTCGTCGTTGATCTCGGCGTATCCTTCACCGAGGCTTTCACCGCCCGATTTGAACGCGTCATTGTCGAACGCAAGGAGGTTGTCGACGACCTCGGCGAAGCCCTGGAACGACCGCGCGGCGTTCCGGTTGTAGATGCCGCCCTCGTCGCGGCTCGGGAGGATCCCGAGCCCATAAACCGGCTCGACGTAGAGCCGCTGGAGCCGTTCGGCGAGCACCGGGGCGCCACCGCTACCGGTGCCGCCGCCGAGCCCCGCGATAATCAGGAAGGCGTCGATTTCGCTGGACACCATCCGATCGATCGCGCTCTGTATCTCTTCTATGTCCTCCGTTGCGCATTTCTCTCCCAGTTCCGGTTCGGTACCAGCGCCGTGGCCCTTCACGATCGACTGCCCGATGAGGACTCGATTCTCGTGGGGTACGTAATCGAGGCCCATCAGATCAGCCTTCGCGGAATTCACCGCGACGGCGTGCCCGACGATGCCAGTGCCTCGGGTCGAGTCGTACTCGAGGAACCGGTCGAGGATTTTCCCGCCGGCCTGCCCGAAGCCGATCATTGCAAGTTTCATATGGTCCTTACCCAGAGTAGCGTCCCACGGAATTGATAAGCTTTCGGCCTTCGTCGGACGCAGAGCCGACACGTATCGAATCCGTCATGCTTTCACATCGCCGTTTTCGGCGTTTAGATACGCCGGAACGGTGCGTAAATCGCTCTCGTCGATTCCGAAGGCGTCGACGTCGTTTCGTTCGACCGTGTTGTCGAAGCGAAGCGACCGGTACTGATCGCCGCCCATCCGTGGGACCCCCGGAACGGCGTCCAGTACGGATCCGGGCACGAGATCGAGCGATTTGAGTCCGGCACCCGCAAGGCCCATGGGTATCGAAACGATGCCGACCGGCCGGCCGTCCGCGCCGTGAGCCAACGTCGCGATCTCGGCGAGCGTCAACACCTCGGGCCCGCCGACCTCGTAAATTTCTCCGGCGTGTGGATCCTCAGTGTCACTCGCCCCGGCCGCTTCGGCGAGCATCGGCACCAGATCGCCGATCCAGATCGGCTGAAACCGCGTCTTGCCCCCGCCCGGAAGCGGCGTGAAGTAGGGCGGAGCGAGCCGCTTCGTGTACGGGATGAACTCGCCGCCGTCGCCGAAGACGACCGACGGACGGAAGATAACCCACTCCAGAGCCGACTCCCTGACGATTTCCTCGGCCTGTCCCTTCGATCGAATGTAGGCGGTCTCACCGTCCGGATCAGCGCCGAGTGCGCTCATCTGAACGATCCGTTCGACGCCGTGGGATTCAGCAGCCTGGACGACGTTTTCGGTGCCGTCCCTGTGAATCGCGTAGTGCATCTCGTCGCCGCCGCGTGGGCGAAGCAACGGCGACAGCGCGACGAGGTTGACGACGACGTCTTGGCCCTCGAAGGCACCTTCGATCGATTCGTACGCAGTCACGTCCCCCATCGCCGTCTCGACGCCGTCCGGAAGCGTCTCGTCCCCTGGCGATCGCGACAGCGCCGTCACGTCGTGACCGCGGTCGTGAAGCTCCCGGCAGAGATGTTTGCCGATGAACCCCGTTCCGCCGACGACCAGTGCGTGCATACGTTAATACAACGGCCGGCGACGCTATAAACCATCGGCGCGCGACGACAACCCCTATGATCGCAGCGCGCAACCGGCCGTCCATGGAGCACTATCGGAAGCTCGAACGGATGTATCACGACGCGCCGTGCAACGACGGCCTCGACGTGACGCTCTCGATCACCGGGGAAGGCGAGGCCGAACTCCGTCTCGGCGTCGATGAAGGCGATCACCATGCCGGCGGCGGCGTCCACGGGACCTACTATTTCAAGACGCTCGACGATGCGACTTTCTTCGCTGCGAACTCGCTCGTCGATGACGTTTTCCTGCTCACGACGGATTTTCATCTCCAGCTCACGCGTCCGGTCACCGACGGCGAACTCCGCGCGACGGCGACCGTGGTCAACGAGCACCCGAAACAGCTCATTGCCGACGGCGTCCTCTACGACGAGGACGGCAAGCAACTGGCTCGCGGAACCGGGACGTTCGCGCGAAGCGGCGTCGAACTCGACCCGAAGATCGGATACGAGTGACCGATCGCCGCGGCGAAAGGTTGGACTTATCCGGGTGCCCGGAGTTATCGTAGCCATGAGCGAAATCGTCGTCACGTTACCCGACGGCTCCGAACTCGAGGTCGAGTCGGGGGCGTCGGTCGAGGACGTGGCCTACGAGATCGGACCGGGGCTCGGCGACGACACGGTCGCCGGCGTCGTCGACGGCGAACTCACCGACAAGGCCGATCCACTGTACGAGGACTGTGAACTCGTCATCGTTACCGACCAATCCGACGAGTACCTGCAGGTGCTGCGTCACTCGGCGGCCCACGTCTTTGCACAGGCGCTGCAGCGACTACATCCCGAGGCAAAACTGGCGATCGGGCCGCCGACCGACGAGGGGTTCTACTACGACGTCACGAACGTGGAACTCTCCGAGTCCGACTTCGAGGAGATCGAAGCCGAGATGGAAGCGATCATCGAAGCCGACTACGATATCGAGCGAGTCGAACGCTCCCGTGAGGAAGCCTTCGAGATCTACGACGAAAACGAGTACAAACGCGAGATCCTAGAGACCGAGGCCGAAGGCGAGGAGACCGTTTCCTTCTACGTTCAGGACGATTGGCAGGACCTCTGTCAGGGCCCCCACGTCGATTCGACCGGCGATGTCGGGGCGGTGAAGCTCCTGAACATCGCGGCGGCCTACTGGCGCGGCGATGAGGACAATGACACGCTCACACGCGTGTACGGGACGGCCTTCGAAAGTGAGAGCGATCTGGAGACGTTCCTAGAGCGCCGCGAGGAGGCCAAAGAGCGCGACCACCGGAAAGTCGGCCGTGAGATGGATCTGTTCTCGGTGCCCGATCACTCGCCCGGCTGTGCGCACTATCACCCCAACGGGATGCGTATCCGCCGCGAACTGGAGGAGTACATCCGAACGAAGAACGACGAACTCGGCTACGAGGAAGTGTGGACACCCGAACTCAACAAGGCCGAACTCTGGAAGCCGACGGGGCACTACGACGCGTTCAAGGAGGAAGGCGAGATGTTTGCCTGGGAGCAAGACGACACGGAGTACGGCCTCAAACCGATGAACTGTGCGAACCACGCCCACATCTTCGACGATGGGCAGTACTCCTATCGCGACCTGCCGATCCGGTTTTCCGAGTTCGGGACTGTCTATCGGAACGAACAGTCGGGCGAACTCTCCGGACTGCTCCGGGTTCGCGGACTCACTCAGGACGACGGCCACGCTTTCATCCGCCGCGATCAGATCACCGGGGAGATCACGAGCACGCTGGAGATCATCGAGGAGATCTACGCGCTGTTCGACTTCGAGGTGCTCTACAAACTGGAGACCAAAGGCGACAACGCCGTCGGCAGCGACGAGATCTGGAGCGAAGCGACCGACTCGTTGCGCGAGTCACTGGAGTCACTTGGCTTAGAGTACGACGTCGAATCCGGCGAGGCGGCCTTCTACGGCCCGAAGATCGGGCTCGACGCCCGCGACGCCTTGGGCCGGGAGTGGACGATCGGGACCGTCCAGTTGGATTTCAACATTCCGGAGCGGCTCGATCTCACCTACGTCGGCGAGGACAACAGCGAACACCGACCCGTGATGGTCCACCGGGCACTTTTGGGGAGCTTCGAGCGGTTCATGGGCGTCATGATCGAACACTTCAACGGGAACTTCCCGACCTGGCTCGCCCCCGAGCAGGTCCGGATCCTCCCGGTTTCTGACGACAACATCGGCTACGCGAAACAGCTCAAGAACCGGTATCTCGACGACTTCCGCGTCGAGATCGAGGACCGCTCGTGGACGGTCGGCAAGAAGATCCAGACCGCCCACGACGACCGGGTGCCGTACATGCTCGTCATCGGCGACACCGAGCAGGAAGCGGGAACGGTCTCCGTCCGGGACCGCTTCGAGAACGAACGAAAGGACGTCGACGTCGAGACGTTCCGTGATCACCTCGCGGACGAGATTGGCCAAAAACGCATCGAACCGGATTTCATCGAGGAATCGGAGTAGCCGTCCGCGCTACTCGTCGTCGTCCTTCAGGTCGTCGAGTTCAGCCTCGATTTCGGGGTCCGCATCGAGTTCGTCTTCGAGTGCTACCTCGACGTCCTCCTCTGCGCTGTCGCCATCGGCACCGGCTTCGCTTTTCAGCGTCTCCAGTTCGGCGTCCACCTCGCCGTCCTGTCTGATCTCCTCCAGTTCGCGGTCGAGATCGCTTTCGGTCGAAAGCGCGCTCTCGAAGGCGCCGGTCTCTTCGAGTTCGTCCATGGCAGCCGCACGCGCCTCCATGTCTTCGGTTTCGTCTCTGGCGCGATCGATCGATCGGGAGATGTTCTCCATCTCGTCGCCGGCGCCCGTCATCGCCTCGCTGACTCGAGCGCTCGCCTCGGCGGCCTCGTAGCGGGCCTTCATCGTCTCTTTTTCGGTACGGAACTCCTGGATCCGGGTCTGGAGTTCGTTCTTTTTTTCGACGAGGTTGTCCTGGGTGTTCTGGAGATCCGCGATCTGGGTTTCCAGGTCCTCGATCTGATTCATTTTCTGTTTTTTCTTTTCGAGGGCCCGGCGTGCGAGGTCGTCTCGATCCTGCTCGACGGCCTGTCTCGCCTGTTCGTTGTGTTTCTCGACGTTTTCCTCGAGCCGGCGCTTTTGAATCTCGAGGCGTTTCTTCTGGGTCGTGAGATCCGCGATCCCTTTCTTTACGTCCTGTAGCTCGTCTCTGAGCTGTTCGTAGGAGTAATCGAGCGTTTCGTGGGGATCTTCCGCTCGGTTCAGGACGGCGTTGACTTTCGATCGGATAACGTACGATGCCCGCGAGAGGATACCCATATACCGCCACGTTGTGGCCGCAGCGGTTAAAAGGCTACTCCGTTTCTGAGGCAAGCAATCGTGAGGACGGTTCGCCGACGGGACGGAAACGATTAGTTCCCGCCACCCGACTCGCCGCCATGGATACGGATGCCCTGATCGACGCCGTCGAAGGCGGTGACCTGCGGATCCACGAACTCGAACAGCACGCGGACGCTGACACCGCCGCCGAGGCCCGCCGTCGCCTCGTCGACGCGGAGACGGGAGCGGGCCTCGAAACGGTTGGGGAGTACGCCTTCGACGCTGCCGAAGCCGAATCGAACATCGAGAACATGATCGGCGCGGCGCAGGTGCCGATGGGGATCGTCGGGCCGATCGCGATCGACGGCGAGGCCGTCGACGGAACCAAACGACTGCCGCTCGCGACCACGGAGGGCGCGCTTCTCGCCTCCGTCAACCGTGGTTGTGCGGCGATCCGTGCCGCCGATGGCGCTACGGCCAGCGTTCTGAAAAACGAAATGACGCGGGCACCCGTGTTCCGTGTCGAGGATGTCGCCGAGGCGAGCGAGACGGTCGCCTGGGTCCGGGACCACGAAGCCCGCCTCGCCGAAGCCGCCGAGTCGACGACGAGTCACGGCGAACTGCGTCGGGTGACGCCGTACGTCGTCGGTGACAACGTCTTCCTTCGGTTCGGCTATCGGACCGGTGACGCGATGGGAATGAACATGGCGACGATCGCCACCGAGGCCGCCTGCGAGATCGTCACGAGCGAAACGCCCGCCGAACTCGTCGCCCTGTCGGGAAACCTCTGTAGCGACAAGAAGCCGGCCGCTATCAACAGCGTCGAGGGGCGGGGCCGAACCGTCGCCGCCGACGTGGAAATCCCCCGCGATCTCGTCGAGTCGTACTTCAAGACGACGCCGGAGGCGATCGCCGAAGCCAACACCCGCAAGAACCTCGTCGGGTCGGCGAAGGCCGGGGCGCTGGGGTTCAACGCCCACACCGCAAACACCGTCGCCGCGGCGTTTCTCGCGACTGGCCAGGACATCGCCCAAGTCGTCGAAGGCTCGAACGCCATCACGACCGCGGACGTCCGCGACGGGGACCTCTATGCGAGTCTCACGATCGCCTCCCTCGAAGTCGGAACCGTCGGTGGCGGGACGAAACTCCCGACGCAGGCCGAAGCGCTCGACGTGATCGGTGTCGGCGGCGGGGGCGATCCAGCCGGCTCAAACGCGGACGCACTCGCGGAAGTCATTACGACGGCGGCGCTGGCGGGCGAGCTTTCGCTTCTCGGAGCGTTGGCCTCGAACCATTTGGCGAGCGCGCACGAAGAACTAGGCCGCTAGCCGACGCGATGTCGGCCCGCCGAGTTCGGGCCGCTTGCTCGCGATTGGTTGACATCGGTACGTCTTTGTCGGCGCTCGTTGTGGCCACACAGGTATGGTCGGGATCGCCTTCGCGTTCCTGTTTGCGATACTGATGGGAACCGCGAGCGTCTTCTCCCGTCGGGGGCTCGAGAACGGATCGTTTTACGCCATGTTGGTCATCTCGCTGGCGATCGGATCGCCGATCTTTCTGTCGATTACCGCCGTAACGACCGGATTCGCGAACACACCCCTCGACGGCGTGCTCTACGCCGCCGCCGGGGCCGTCGTCGGATCGGTCCTCGGTCGTTCGCTGTACTTCCTCGGCATCAATTACCTCGGGCCGGGCAAGTCACTCTCGATCACCGCCACGTCACCGCTGTACGCGGCGGGGCTGGCCTGGATCGTCCTCGACGAAACCATCACCGCACTCGTCGTGGTGGGAACGCTCGTCATCGTCGTCGGCATCGTCGTCCTCTCGAAGGACATCCGGACCGAGACCGAACAGTCGAACCACTCGATGGTCGTGGCTCTCTACCCGCTGATCGGGGCGATGTTTGCGGCAGTGGCTGTGACGCTCCGAAAGATCGCACTCACGACGGGAATCGCGCCGATCGAGGCGGCGACGGTGAACATGGTCGTCGGATTTCTCGCCGTCTCACCGACGCTGGCGACACGCTGGCGGGCCGAACTCGTCGATATCGATCGGAGCGCGCTCCGTAACTTCGTCATTGCCAGCACGATCATGGCCGTCGCGTTCGCGTTCTATTTTTTCGGTCTCCGGCTCACGAACGCGAGTGTCTTCTTCCCGCTCGTCCAGACGCAACCGCTTTTTGCCGTCGTGCTCAGCACGCTCTTTCTCGGTCGGCTCGAAGTTATCAGCCGCTGGACGGTCGCCGGATCGGCGATCATCGTCGGGGGCGCAACGCTCGTCGTCGTCGGCTAGCGGTCCGTTATTCGTTCTCGGCCGAATAAATGTCTTCGCGGACGAAAAGCACCGGACAGGAAGCGTTCATCATGATTCGGTGGGCGGTGCTTCCGAAGACTGCCTTTCCGGTCGGGGAGCGTTTCCGGCCGCTCAGAAACAGTAGATCGCCGTCGGCGGCGTCGGTTTCTTGGATGATCGTCTCCCCCTCCACCCCGATCGCGCCCCGAATCTCGTAGCTCACGTCCGCAGTCTCGAGTTCAGCCGCGACGGTATCGATCGCCTCGAGTCGGGCGGCGAGTTCGGTCGGCGAGGGCTCATTGTCGTCGGGAAAGCCGGCCTCGTCGATGCCGTCCTCGTAAGCCCGTTCCGTGAACACGTGCAAGAGCACGACGCTTGCGCCTACCGGCCCGGCGATGTCGAGGATCGCCGTCGTCAGTTCCTCAGTCCGCGAATCGTCGTTCGGTCCCACCGCCACGACGAGCGTCTCGAGCGCCATGCTGGATACCGGTACGGCCGGACGTAAAATACCGCGCGGTCTCGGCAGGTAATGACCGGTATTTTTTATTGTGGCGGTGGATCACTGGATAATCTGATGGCAGGAGCAGACGACGACTCAGCGAGGCAGGAATCGGTCCGGGAGGCGGTCGAGCGGTCCCGGAGCGGCGCGCCGGCGGTCGGGGCGGTCGTCCGCGACCGATTCGACACCGACGAAGTCTTCCAGCGAATCATCGTCGCCGCCGACGAGGAGATCGACACCGGCACCAGAGAGCTGTTTTTCAGCGCGCTCGCCGGTGGCTTTGCGATCACGCTCACGTTTCTGATCTACTCGTCGATGACCGCGAAATCGGACAGCCCGGTGATCGCCTCGCTTCTCTATCCGATCGGCTTCGTCTACATCATCCTCGGCGGATACCAACTGTACACTGAGAACACGCTGCCGCCTGTCGCGCTCGTCCTCGAACGGCTGGCGAGTTTCCCGACGCTGCTTCGGACCTGGATCGTCGTCGCGTTCGGTAACTTCGTCGGCGGCGGTATCGGCGCGCTCGTCCTGGCTTACACCGGCGTCTTTTCACCGGAGGCCGCCGCCGCGGCGATTGAGATCTCACAGCACGGGCTCCACACGGATTTCTGGGACCTCTTTTTCAAGGCCGGCTTCGCGGGACTCATCGTCGCGGGGGTCGTCTGGCTCGATTTCGCCGCCCGAGATACGATCTCGCGGTTCTTTCTCGTCTACATCGCCTTTCTCATGATCCCGCTCGCCGATCTGTTTCACGTCGTCGTCTCGTTCACCGAACTGATGTATCTCGTCTATCTCGGCGAGGCCGCGCTCCTCTCGGGGTTTGTCGGGTTCGTACTACCGGTGTTCCTCGGAAACACCATCGGCGGCATTCTGCTCGTGACCGTCGTCAACTACTTCCAGACGACCGAACGGCGGGTGGAGTCGGTTCGGGAAGACGGCGTGGAACGACAGCTTTCGGTTCCGGAGTGGATCGGTGGCGGCAGCGTCGGCCGAACGTACGTTCCGGCCGATAGCCCGAGTCGGCGCGACGAGGCTGGATCCGAACCCGCTCGGCGTGACGACGAAGACGACTGACTGCTCTCCGATGTCGGCCCCGACAACCGGTCGAACTGAAAATAGCCGGTTGGACACCCGGCAATGGAACTCAGGACGAGCGACGGACCAGCACGACCAGCGCGATCGCCCCGGCTACCAGCGCCCCTCCGCCGACCGCAAACAGCGTGTCGTTCGATTGGATCCCGCCGATACCGAGCAACACCCATCCCAGAGCCGCGAGGGCGTGGACCGTTCCGAGCGCCCGGTTTCCCTGCCGGAGATAGATGCCGCTCCCGGTAAACAGCCCGCCCGCGAACACGAGCGCCGAGACGGTCCGCAGTTCCAGTCCGACGCCGGCGATACTGACCGGGTCGATGAACGGCTCCGCGAAGAACAGCGCGAGTCCAGCCCCGAGGCTGCTGACGATGACGAGCGGAGCGGGGTTCACGCCGTCGTGGTCGTCGATTAGCTCGCCGCTGTCGTCGAAATCCTCGGGATGGAATCGGTACTCCTCGTCGTCAGTCACGGTCGATCACACCCGGTCATAGTTTCCGATAACGGCCGTTTGTCCGGGTTATTTCGCCCGCGCCGTGGAGTTTCTCCAGTGCCTGCCTGGCGAAGGACTCCTCGACGCCCGCCGAAGCGGCGTACTCGATGAGTTCCGCCGTCGTCGGCGTTTCGAGTTCCTCGAGTCCATCAAGGACGACCTGCTTTCGGCTCCGTGAGCGGCCGGTGCTTTCGGTTCGCTTTTCCGCCGCTTCGACCGCGTCGGGGTCGATGCCCGAGGCGGCGAGAAAGTCCACGTCGTCCATTCCGACGGCGTCGATATCGATCTCGCTCGGGTCGACGAACTCGCCGTCGTCGGATCGTTCCGCGAGCATCGCACTCCGGACGCGTGCGGCACCCGCCGAGGTCTCCGTCTCGGCGAAACTCCGGAGTTTTTCGAAGCGGTGCCGCGTTCGACAGCGCGGACACTGGGTCGTCTCCGGACGTCCCTCAACGGTCCACAACGACTGGCAGTTTCGACACCCGACGACCCGGTACATATCCGTAGGTCCGCCCCTGGTCAGTTGAATCTGCCGACAGCGCACGCGACGGTCCTGAGGATCAATTACCTTATATGTCCTTGTATGGAACAAATGTACCATTATACTTTGAGGGGAAGCCTCTTTATTTTGTATTCGAAACGCACGCACATGCCTGAGCGAACCGAACAACCAGCGGTCACCGGTGGGCTCGCGGATCCGACCGACCACCGCGCGAACTGCGGGGTCGGGGTCGTCATGGATCTCGACGGCGGCCGGTCCCATAGGACTGTCTCCGACGGTCTCGAACTGCTCGAAAACCTCGAACACCGCGGCACCACTGGCGCTGACGAAAACACCGGCGACGGGGCGGGGATCCTGTTGCAGACGCCGCACGAGTTTTTTGACGCGGAACTTGACGATCTGCCCGAACCGGGCGCGTACGCCGTCGGGTCACTGTTCATGCCACAGGACGAGGGTGCGGCCGCCCATCTGCAGGATCTCACCGAGACTGTTCTCGACGAGCACGGACTCGACGTCTTCGCGTGGCGGGACGTTCCGACCGACAACACGACCCTCGGCCGAACTGCCGTCGACTCGGAACCAAACGTCGTCCAGTGTTTCGTCCGCTCCGATCTCGATGACGATGATTTCGACCGCGCACTCTACGTCGCTCGCCGTGATCTGGAGACGACCGTCGAGGAGCGTCGACCGGAGGGCTCAGCCCGGTTCTACATCTGTTCTCTGGACCGCGATACCGTCGTCTACAAGGGCCTGTTGACCGCCGAACAGCTTCCGTCGTACTACCCGGAACTGCTCGACGATCGCGTCCGATCGACCTTCGCGATGGTGCACGCCCGCTTTTCGACGAACACGCTCGGCGCGTGGCATCTCGCGCACCCGTACCGCAACATCATCCACAACGGCGAGTTCAACACGATCCAGGGCAACATCAACTGGATGCGGGCCCGGGAGAACGACCTCGAACACCCGGCCTTCGGCGACGACATCGAGACGCTGTTGCCGATCATCAACGACCCCGACCAGTCCGACACCGCCTCCGTCGACAACGCTCTGGAGCTGCTGATGCAGGGCAACCGTGAGATGCCCCACGCGCTCCGAATGTTGATCCCGGAAGCCTGGCGCGGCGACGCCAACCGCGTTCCCGAGGACCGCCGCGAGTGGTACGACTATCACGCCTCACTCGTCGAGCCGTGGGACGGACCGGCGCTTGTCGCCGCGACTGACGGCGAGCGTGTCGGGGCCGTCCTCGACCGGAACGGGCTTCGGCCCTGCCGGTACGACGTGACGACCGACAACAGGCTGATCATGGCCAGCGAGGCGGGTGCCCTGGAGCCGGATTTCGGCGACATCGAGCGCCGGGATCGACTCCAGCCAGGGCAGTTGTTCGTCGCCGACCCCGAGGAGGGTCGCATCGTCCCCGACGACGAAATCTTCGACGAACTCGTCGACGGGAAGTACGGTGAGTGGGTCGACGAACACCAGCTCACGATCGATGAGATTACCGATGGCGAGGACCCGAGCCCGCGTGATCCCGTCTCGTCGTTGCGCTCACAACAGGCGCTATACGGCTACACTCACGACGAAATAGACCACCTGATCGAGCCGATGGCTACGGATGGCAAAGATCCCGTCGGCTCGATGGGCGACGACACGCCGCTCAGTGTTCTCTCACAGTTCAACCGACCGCTGTTCACGTATTTCAAACAGCTGTTCGCGCAGGTCACGAACCCGCCGCTGGACTACATTAGAGAGGAACTCGTCACCTCACTGGAATCGCGGCTCGGCTACCAGCGGAACCTCCTCGAGGAATCGCCGGAGCACGCGAACCAGCTCGTTCTCGATTCGCCGGTTCTCACCGACGACGAGACGGCCGCGATCAAAGACCTCGAGGGTGGGCTCTCGGCGCACGTCATCGATACTACCTTCGACCCAGAGAGCGACCTCGAAACCGCCGTCAGGGACGTCCGTCGGGAGGCGACGGTCGCAGCCCAAGAACACGACGTCATCGTCCTCTCCGATCGGGCGGCCGACGCGGACGCGATCCCGATCCCCGCGCTGTTGGCGACCGGCGGCGTCCACCACCATCTCGTCCGGAACGGACTCCGAAACCGCGTCGGCATCGTGCTCGAATCCGGCGATCCACGCGCCGTTCACCACGTCGCGACGTGTATCGGCTACGGGGCCGGTGCGGTGAATCCCTACCTCGCCTACCAGTCGATCTCGGATCTCGTCGCCGGCCCGGACGGGGCCGACGAAGAGCGTGCGATCGAGGCCTACATCACCGCGGTCGAAGACGGCCTCCTGAAGACGATGGCGAAAATGGGGATTTCGACGGTCGAGTCCTACCAGGGCGCCCAGATCTTCGAGGCGGTCGGCCTCGATTCGGACTTCGTCGCCGAATACTTCGAGGGGACGACCGCGCGAACGGAAGGCATCGATATCGACGACATCGAGTCGGACCTCCGGAAACGGTACACCGTCGCCTTCGGCGACGAGCCCGATCTCGAACGACAGGGCGAGTACGAACACCGGTCGTCGGGGATGTTCCACGAGTGGAACCCCGAGTCGGTCGGCACCCTCCAGAAAGCCGTCCGGCAGGGCGACTACGAGCAGTACCAGGAGTTCGCCGAGTTGATGAACGACCAACGGGAGAATCTCCAGACACTCCGGGGGCTCTTGGAGTTCGATCCCGATCGAAAGCCGATCGATATCGAGGAGGTCGAGCCGGTCGAATCGATCGTCAAACGGTTCTCGACGGCAGCGATGAGTCTCGGGAGCCTCTCGCCGGAGGCGCACGAGAACAACTCGATCGCGATGAACCGCCTCGGCGGCAAATCCAACACCGGCGAGGGTGGCGAACCGCCCGAGCGGTTCGGTACCGAAAAGGAATGTAACGTCAAGCAGGTCGCCTCCGGCCGGTTCGGCGTCACGTCGACGTACCTGACGAGCGCCGACGAGATTCAGATCAAGATGGCACAGGGATCGAAACCCGGCGAAGGCGGCCATCTTCCCGGTAAGAAAGTCAACGAGATGATCGCCCACGTCCGCTACTCGACGCCGGGGGTCGGGCTCATCTCGCCGCCGCCGTTGCACGACATCTACTCGATCGAGGATCTCAAACAGCTTATCCACGATCTGAAGGCGGCGAACCCCGAGGCGGACATCAACGTCAAACTCGTCTCGGAGGCCGGGATCGGCACCATCGCCGCCGGTGTCGCCAAGGCCAACGCCGACGTCGTCCACATCTCCGGACACTCCGGTGGGACGGGGGCGTCGCCGAAGACCTCGATCAAGAACGCCGGGCTGCCCTGGGAACTCGGACTCGCCGAAGCGAACCAGATGCTCCGGTCGACGGATCTCCGGTCGCGGATCAAAGTCACTGCCGACGGCGGTATGAAGACCGGCTACGACGTGGCGATCGGCGCACTCCTGGGTGCCGAAGAGTACGTCTTCGGGACGGCCTCGCTCGTCACGTCGGGCTGTGTGATGGCCCGGCAGTGTCACGAGAATACCTGTCCGGTCGGCGTCGCCACCCAGGACGAGGACCTCCGCCAGCGGTTCCCGGGCGAGCCCCAGCACGTCATCAACTACATGACCTTCATCGCCCAGGAACTCAGAGAGATCATGGCCGACCTCGGCTTCGAGACTGTCGAAGAGATGATCGGCCGTGTAGACGCCCTCAGACAGCGCGAAAACGTCGAACAGGAGAAGGCGAGAAAGCTCGATCTCTCGGCGATCCTCGCCGAGCCGGCCGGCGACGACCGCTATAAGACTGACCCCCAGACCCACGAAATCGACGAGTCGCTGGATTGGGAACTCATCGAGGAAGCGGGTGAGGCGATCGAGACGGGCGATCCGATCCACCTCGATCGGGAGATCTCGACGGTCGATCGGGCGGTCGGCGCGACGCTCTCGAACCGGATCTCGAAGCGTCACGGCACCCAGGGACTCCCCGAAGACACGATCACGGTCGACTTCGGCGGCACGGCAGGCCAGAGCTTCGGCGCCTTCCTCCAGGACGGCGTCACGATGCAGCTAACCGGCACTGCCAACGACTACGTCGGCAAGGGGCTCTCGGGCGGCAAGCTGATCCTCAACACGCCGAACGACGCCGCTTACGAGCCCGAAGAGAACATCCTGATCGGCAATGTCGCCCTCTACGGCGCAACGCAAGGTGAGGCATACATCAACGGCATGGCCGGCGAGCGCTTCGCCGTCCGGAACTCGGGTGTGAAAGCCGTCGTCGAGTCGGTCGGCGATCACGGCTGTGAGTACATGACCGGCGGCGTCGTCGCCTGCCTCGGTCGAACGGGAAAGAACTTCGCGGCGGGGATGTCCGGCGGGATCGCCTACGTGCTCGATCGGGACGGCGACTTCGAGGAGAAGGTCAACTACGGGATGGTCTCGACGACCGACGACCTCGACCGGAAGGACCGACAGATGCTCCGTCGACTCATCGAGAACCACGTCGCCCACACCGACTCCGACCGCGGCGAGTACGTCCTCGAAAACTGGGACTCCGAACTCGAGAAGTTCGTCAAGGTGGTCCCGGACGCCTACGCCGAGATCATCGAAGAGCGAGAGGAAGCCGACGTCCGAACCGAGCTCCCCGAGGCCGCGACGCCGGCTGCTGGAAGTGACGGCGTCGGTCAGGCTGCCTCCGACGACTGACCGGGCCGTCGCCGCTCGCCGACGGTTGCTGTCGCTGGGGTGGTGCTCGTCAAGTTACTACTGTATCGGTCAGGGCGGGCACACTCTGAGATGTCCGGCGGTTCGACAGGGAGTTTATATCCGCCGAACGGTTACATTCGCGCGTGAGTACGCGAACGAACGCCCTCGACGATCGGATCTTCGGCGTCGACATCCAGAGCGGGGACGTGCGGGGCGATTCACCCTCTTACGCTGTCGTCACCTACGACGGCGAAACGATCGATCGCGCCGTCGTCTCGCGGCGAAAGCTTCTCCGGCGTATCGACGACGAGGAGCCGGGGGTCATCGCGACCGACAACGCCTTCGAGTTGGCCGAGGACAAGGGCGCGCTCGTCCACTTCCTGCGGAGGCTGCCCTCGGAGACGAAACTCGTCCAGGTCACGGGCGACGAGCGTCCCGAACCGCTCTCCCGGGTCGCCGGCCGTCACGGGGTCCCCTACGGCAAGGATCCGATGGAGGAGGCCGAGGCCGCCGCCAGGCTGGCGGGCAGAAACGTCGGCTACGAGGTCTCGGCGTTCACGAACACGACCGAAGTGAAGGTCTCGCGAGGGCGTTCGACCGGCAGTGGTGGCTGGAGCGAGGACCGGTTCACCCGCCGTATCCACGGGTCGGTCAAGAAGGCGGCCCGGGAGGTCGAATCCGCACTTGACGAAGCGGCCCTGGAGTACGAAAAAGACATTACTGAAAAATACGGCGGCTACTCGCAGGCTCGCTTCGAGGTCGAGGCGACGCCGGCGGAGATCCCCGTTTCAGCCCGCCGATCCGGCGATACTCGGATCGAGATCGAACGCGAGCAACGCGACGGCATCGAGTATCGTCCGCTCGTCACGCGCCGCGATCACGTCATCGTCGGGATCGATCCCGGGACGACGACCGCGGTCGCGCTGACCGACCTCGATGGATCGGTGCTCGACGTCTGGTCGAGTCGGACGGCCGACACCGCCGAGGTCATCGAGTGGATCGTCGAACACGGGCGGCCGGTCGTCGTCGCCGCCGACGTCGAACCGAAGCCCGAAACCGTCGAGAAGATCAGACGCAGTTTCGACGCCGCCGGCTGGATCCCCGAACGGGATCTATCGGTCGATCGGAAGCTTCACCGGACCCGGGAGGAAGCCTACGACAACGACCACGAACGGGACGCGATGGCGGCGGCGCTTTTCGCCTACGACGGCCACGAGGACCAGTTCGACCGTATCAGCGCCAAGGTGCCGCCGCAGTTCGAGCGCGGCGAGGTCATCGCCCGCGTCGTGGCCGACGAAGAGAGCGTCGAGACGGTGCTTGACGCGCTCGGCGACGACGACGGCGCCGAAGAGCCCGCCGACGCTCACGATCCACGGGAACTCACGCCCGAGGAAAAAGAGATCAAGCGGCTCAAGGCCCGAATCGAGCGGCTCGAAGACCACGTCGAGGATCTGAAATCGACTGTCGCCGAAAAGAACGAGCGTGTCACGGAACTCGAATCCGAGCTCTCGGATGCCCGTCGGGAGGAACGCCGGGACGCCAGAGAGCGCCGTGAAGTGACGCGGCTAGAGCGCGAAAACGAACGGCTCAAGCGGGAACTCTCCGAGGCCGAGGCGGCAAACGACGACCTCGAAGGGAAACTCGAACGGCTCAAGGAACTCTGGAAGCTCGATCACTCGAACTTCGCCGACGTGGCCGAGAAGAAACGCGATCTCGTCCCGGTAAAGCCGATCGCGCAGTTCACTACGGACGCGATCGAGCAAGCCGACGAGGCCTACGGGATCGCGTCGGGGGACGTGGTGTATCTCCGAGACGCGAGCGGGGCCGGCCGTCGGACCGCCGAGTTGCTCGCGGAGTACGAGCCGAAGGTCGTGCTCCGGGACGGGCGGCTCTCCGAGCAGGCCGACGAGATCCTCTTCGAGGCGGAGATCCCCGTCGGACCGGCGGGAGACGTGACGATCCAGGAGGTCGACGAACTCGCCGTCGCCCGCGAGAGCGAGGTCGAGGCAGTCATCGACGACTGGCACGACCGTGCCGAAGAGCGGCGGCGTGACCAGAAGTCGGCCCAGATCGACCAACTGATAAGCGAACATCGGGCACGGGACGAACTCCGGTAGTCGGAACGTTCACGGCGCTGCCGCGGTCAGAGAGCGTATGAAGCAGGCCATCGTCGCCAGGACCGACATCGGGATGGGAACCGGGAAGCTCGCCGCACAGGTCGCTCACGCCTCGCTGTCGGCCTACGAAGACGCCGGCACCTCGGCGCAAAACGACTGGAAGTCCGGCGGCCAAAAGAAGATCGTGCTGAAGGGAAGCGGCGAGAAGCAACTTCAGCGACTGGCCGACGAGGCGCGCCGGGAAGCGCTCCCGTACGCGCTCGTCAGGGACGCCGGCCACACCCAACTAGAGCCGGGGACAGTGACTGCGCTCGCCGTCGGACCGGGTCCCGAAAACGTCGTCGACAAAGTGACCGGCGACCTGAGCCTTTACTGACCGGGCTCTACTGGAAACCGCGGGTGTACTGTCGGGGGACGGGCGCGTCGTGGCCGAGTGCCTCGGCGGCTCGGATCGCGAAGTACGGGTCTCTGAGATGTTCGCGGCCGACGATCGCCAGGTCGGCGCGTCCGTTCCGGATGACTTCGTCTGCACCCTCGGGAGTCGTGATTTTGCCGACGGTGCCGACCGGCGTACCGCTCTCGGCGATGCGTTCGGCGTAGGGGACCTGATAATGTGGGGCCGAGTCCGGGACCTGCTGGTCGGGGTGGACGCCGCCCGCGCTCACGTCGACGAGGTCGACGCCGAGCGGTTTCAGATCGCCAGCGAGGCGGGCCGAATCCTCGACGGTCCACGACTCCCGATCCGGAAGCCAGTCGGTCGCCGAGAGTCGGACGAAAAGCGGCGTCCCCTCAGGGATCTCGTTTCGGACCTCCGTGACGATCTCTCTGAGCAGCCGGGTCCGGTTCTCGAAGCTCCCGCCGTAGTCGTCCTCGCGGGTGTTCGTCACCGGCGAGAGGAACTCGTGGAGCAGATACCCGTGGGCGGCGTGGATCTCCAAGATGTCGAAGCCGACGTCGACGGCCCGGACGGCGGCGTCGACGAAGGCGTCGATCACACGCTCGATGCCCTCGATGTCGAGCCGTTCGGTCTCCAGTGGGTCGTCGGCCGGCCACGGGTCGGCCGTGGGGCCGACGGGTGTCCAGCCGGCCTCGTCGTGACGGGGGGCACCGCCGTCGCCGGGGCGGTACGTCGACGCTTTCCGGCCGGCGTGAGCGAGCTGGATCGCCGACGTCGCACCCTGCGAGGCGATGTAGTCGGTGACCGGCCGCAGGGCGTCGGCGTGCTCGTCGCTCCAGAGGCCGAGGTCCTGTGGCGAGATGCGACCGCGAGGGGTGACGGCGGTGGCCTCAGTCATCACGATACCCGCACCGCCGGTCGCCCGGCTGCCCAAGTGGACGAGATGCCAGTCGGTCGCCAGTCCGTCCATCTCCTCGCAGGAGTACTGACACATCGGGGAGACCATCACGCGGTTTCTGGCCGTCACGTCCCGACACTCGAACGGGGTGAAAAGGTGCATACCCGCCGTTCGCGGCGGACGAAAAAGACCCTTTGTATATCGGTTTCTCCGGTATCGATCGGGTTCTCGACTCCCGGCGGTCGCGCGGTGGCCGGCCCGAATCGTTCGAATCGACGCCGATCCGGCGATGGGGTTTACCCGTCCGGGTACCGTTGTCCGCGACATGTCGGGCGCTCCAAACGATTTCGATCCGGAATCACCGGCGGAACGCGAGATCGCCGGCGAGGCCGCGGACGACCGGTCCGATTTTCTCTCGCTCATGGGCCACGCCTATCGGGGCGAACTCGGGCGGACGGCCTCCTGGCGGACGCGGATCGACAGAACGACTAACTGGGCAGTCGTGCTGGCGGCGACGTTGCTCACGTGGGCGTTTTCAGCCGATTCGCGGCCGCATTACGTCATTCTCGTCGGTGTCGCGACGATCACCGTCTTTTTGAGCATCGAAGCGCGCCGGTATCGGATCTACGACATCTGGCGATCGCGCGTCCGATTGCTGGAAGAAAACGTGATCGCAAACGCGCTGGATCCGGACGGCGTCGAGCAGTCCAACTGGCGGAAGCTCCTGAGCGAGGATCTCCGTGAGCCGACCATCAAAACGCCGACCATGGAGGCGGTGTCCCGTCGTCTTCGGCGTGTGTACATGCCATTGCTTTCGGTACTGATCGGCGCGTGGATCGTTCGACTGACCGTCTTCGCGCCAACGTCGGTCGGCGTCATCGAAGCAGCCGCGGTCGGCGGAATTCCGGGGGCGGCCGTTCTGGCGGTCGTTGGGTGCTTCTACGGCGGTCTCGCGGCTATCACGTTCTGGCCGAGAGCACGGGAAGCAAAGGGCGCACTTCAGCCGGAGACCGAATCGGGCGAGTGGAAATGACCGCGGGAGCAACCGGCGAGGGCGTCGATGACAAACGGCTTGTCGCTCTATCACGCAGGGGACTGTATGCGCGACGCCCACCCCGTTGAGACCGCCGTCGGGATCGAGTACTACGTCTCCGAAACCGATGGGACCGGCGGGCATCTCCGCGATCGATCCGAGGACTTCCGGGTCCGTGAACGGGAGGCGTTCGGCGCCGATCTCCGGGATCTCGACGCCGAGACCGGGTCGTATCCTCACCTGGTCTTTCGGGCGACGCTTCGGGGCTGGGACACGAACGATTTCGCCTCGACGCTGTCGAACCGCCTCGGCGTGAGCCGCGAACGGGTCTCGTGGGCAGGAACGAAGGACAAACACGCCGTCACGACACAACTGTTCTCGGTCAAGCGCGAGGCGAACACGCTCCCGGAGATCGACGGGGCCGATATCGAACCGCTCGGTCGCGCCGGGCGGCCGGTGCTCTTCGGTGATCTGATCGGCAACGAGTTCGAGGTGGTAGTTCGGGATGCCGACCGGCCCGAAAACGCCGATCCGATCGCCAAGGAGCTTCGGGCGTTCGCTGGCACCGACAGCGAGGAGGGCGAAGACGGAGCGATCGCAGTCCCGAACTACTTCGGCCAACAGCGATTCGGCTCCAAACGGCCGATCACTCACCGGGTCGGTCTCGCCATCCTCGCTGAGAACTGGGAGACAGCCGCCGTCCGGTACGTCTGTGAGTCGAGCGAGCGCGAGCCGGAACGGACCCAGCGGGCGAGAGACCGGATCGCGTCGGACCGGAACTGGTCGGCCGCCACGGAGGAACTGCCGGGCGGGCTCCGGTTCGAGCGGGCGATCGCCGCACGACTGGCCGAGAGCGCCGAACGTCCGGCTGACTATCGGGCGGCACTCGAAGAGCTCCCGACGAACCTCCAGCGGATGTTCACCAACGCGGCCCAGTCGTACGCGTTCAATCTGATCCTCTCGGAACGGCTCCGGCGTGGGCTGCCCTTCGGCCGGCCGATCGAGGGTGACGTAGTGTGTTTCACCGACGAGGACGGTCTGCCCGATCCTGACCGGACGCAGGTCGTCGAAGCGGGACAGCTCCGGACGATTCGACGACACTGTGAGCGCGGCCGGGCGTTCGTCACGGCCCCACTCGTCGGCACTGACTCTGAGTTCGGTGCCGGGGAACCGGGAGCGATCACCCGGGAGGTACTGGCCGAGCTCGGGATCGAGCGCTCGGATTTCTCGCTGCCCGGGGAGTTCGCATCGAGCGGGACGCGGCGGGCGATCGGCGTCACGACGGATCTCACGCTCGATCGGGATCCACTTACGCTTCGGTTCTCGTTACCGAAGGGCAGCTACGCGACGGTCGTGTCTCGCGAGTTTTTGAAGACCGATCCCGACGACCTCGCCTGATCGGGCCAGACAATCCAACCGCAAACCGCCCCGCTTATCGGCGTTCGTCGCCTTCAAGTCAGTATGGAGTGTCGGTGCTGTGCGTCGCCGCTCGATCGGCCGGGCGATTACTGTCTGGTCTGTCGGAGCGAAAACGCCGACACGGTCGTCGTCGAATGTACGCGCGAACGTTCGACAGTGACAGCGCTTTTGCAGGATGAGATCGTCGGGGAGCGAACCGTGACGACGACGCCCGAGACTGACGATCGGTGGGGGCCGACCGAGCTCCGGAATTTCGCCGGACGGGTGGCGGACGAGGTCCGGCGAAAACGGCCCGAGGAGGTCTATGCGACCGGCGATCGGGAGGTCATCAACGCAGTCCGACGCGAACTCCGGTATCCCTTCTATCGCGTCGAGGACGACGACCCGATTGAGGCCGTCCGACGGAAGCGTGGAGAGCCGGCTCTCGCGGTCGTCGAGGCGACGGTGACCGAAAAGCTCGGCGGTAGCCACAGCACACTCATCGGCGGCCGTGACGGTCGCCGGGCGATCGAAACTGTCGCGGAGCATCCCCACGTTAAAAAGATCATCCCCGGCCCGATCGACGCCGGCGGGTCTGGATCACGGAGCGGGGTCCGGGCCAAAGCGACCCGTGCCGACGAGCACGGCAACGTCCGGCTGTTGATCCGTGACGGCTCGAGCGTCCAAGAAAACCGGATCGTCACTACAGCGGGGGATCGTGAGCTCGGCGAGTACGTCCGGGCTGATCTCAACGAGGCGCTCTCGAACGCCGAGTTGGACGCCTGACCGATCCGCCGGCCACCGGGACGAAACGTGGGGTTTATGCGTTCGCTGGAGTGATACTAGGCTACTATGGCCAAGAAGGGCAAAACCGGGAGCGCCGGCCGCTTCGGCGCGCGATACGGACGCGTCGCTCGCCGCCGCGTCGCGGAGATCGAAGAGGACACCAACAACGCGACCGTCGACGGCGACAGCGTCAAACGCATCGGCACCGGTATCTGGGTCAACGAGGAGACCGGCGAGACGTTCACCGGTGGCGCGTATCGCCCCGAGACCCCGGCCGGAAAGACCGTCAAACGGTCCATCCGCGCCGCGATCGGCGACGAAGAGTAAGACCAGAGTACCTATGAGCTACAAGTGTTCCCGCTGTAAGCGCGACGTCGAACTGGACGAATACGGCGGCGTCCGGTGTCCCTACTGTGGTCACCGTGTGCTCCTGAAAGAGCGCAGCCGCGACATCAAAGAAGTCGACGTCGAGTAGCGTGCATACGGCCGAACTCAGTTTTCGATACGAGTCCCCGGAACGGGCCGATCTCGTCGCGAGCGCCGTCGGTCAGGAACTCGGAGAAATCGACAGCGATCGCGCTACCGCGAGGCTCTCACAACGCCAGTCACAGCTTTCGATCGAGATCGACGCCGACGATCTCGTTGCACTCAGGGCCGGACTGAACACGTGGGCCTCACTCGTCGAAGTCGCCGAACGGATGGTCAGTGCCGGGTCGGACTAGACGGGGTCGGTTTATCCGGCCAGTGAAACGAGCGTAGCGCCCACGACGACGATCACGGCGGCCGCGACCAGTCGCCACGTAACGCGTTCCAGTTGGCGCGGCAGGAACGCGATCGACAGCACGATGACGAGCAACGGGGCCGTCTGAATGATCGGGATCGCGATCACGACCGGCACTGTCTCCAGCGCCGCGAAATACGCGAGCAGACCGACCGCACTCGTCACGCCCGCCGCGACGTACCAGCGCATCCGAACGCTTCGTGCCGGCGTCGAAATAACGCTTCCACGCAGCCGTCGGTAGCCGATATAACCGATCAATGCGGCGCTCATCATCACTGCGAGTCCGACAGGGATCGGCGTTCCGGCGTCCAGCCCGATCCGGACGAACACCGGCTCGATACCGATGAAAAACGCCGCCCCGAGCGGTAGCAGGAGCGACTTTCCGGTTTCCCGAACGGAGATGTCCGGTCCCGAATCGGCGGCCGTCACCCACGAGATGATCGCGATTCCGGCGACAATGAGCCCGATCCCTACCCCGTGGCCGACCGTGACCGATTCGTCGAGAACCCAGATCGCCGCCACAGCGGAGACGACTGTCGACGCCGAGACAACCGGCGTCGTCCGACTCGCGCCGATCGTCTGGATCCCGCCGTACACACAGATCCGACCCAACATCAGTCCGACGAGTCCGGCCGTAGCGAACATACCCGCCGAAAGCCACGAGAGCCCGTACGTCGGATAGTACAGCACAACAGCCGGGGGGACGATGAGGAGCGCGTTCGTCGCCATCACGACGACGACCGCGTCCCCGACGTCGCCTTCGACGGTCGCGATTCGAACGAGGACGTTCTGGAGGGCAAAGAGGAACGCGCCGACCGCCGAAAGCGCAATGCCGGTGAGATACAGGACGTCCACGTTTCTGTTGGATTCGTTCGTAGCGAGAGGGGTAACCTAAAGATTCCGTTCGCTACGGTGTTCGGGACCCATAGCTCTCGTTTTTGAATACCGGCGAGAACGATCAAAGGAACCGCGTTCGTTGATAGCATATTTTTGAACGCTCAGTTTTGTTTTACGAGTATTACAGTACGAATCCTGCATAGCTCCCCAAATTATATGATAATCGGTAACAATACTGGCGGTATGGGAGATCAAATAGTCGCGTGCCCGCAGTGTGGGAAACACATCAACTTCTCGATCGTGGAGTTGACTGCGGATCAACAGGTCGCGTTCGTACAGCAAAACGAGATAGACCGCGACGGCGAGTGGACGGTCCACCGAACTGAGTGTCCCCAGGGGCATCCGTTCTGGTATGCAACCGAAACTGTCGACCCGCTGAAAGCGTAGGTACAGTCCGTATCGACTGGCGAACGAAGCGGGCCGGATCAGCCTTATTCTCGGAACGACGTCGGCGAGGCCGTGATCTGCTGTCGCGTCTGAAGCCCGGTGTGAAACCGATCGACAATCTCGGATTGGTGTGTCGGACACGCGAGCGCCGCGACCATACCGCCACCGACCGGTATCATCGGTTGATACGGGTTGTGCGGCGCGAGGCGACAGCCCGGGCAGGATATCCCGCCGGCCGGCCAGTGATCCAGAAGTTCGACGGTCTGTGTGGTCGTGTGTCCACAGACGGATCTGAACTGTTCGAGATGCTCGGAACAGCCGACGACGGGTACGGTGAGCGCATCCAAGAGCAGAAACGAGGTCTCGTTCCGACCGGGCGATCGGTGGGCGGAAGCACACTCCGTACACTGAATTTCCGGCGGCTCCTCGGGGACGTCCGGCTGTGGCTGGTGGGTCTCTCCGGAGCGCATGACAAGTGAACATCCGAAGTTCGAGGCCCTGACGGGTAAGTCATTGGGTCGGCTCGAAGCGGGCCATCTAGGTCAGGGCCTGGAAGCGTCCGAGACCGGGGACGCGACCGAGAGCGGGCCACCCGTCGGCTTTTCCGATCCTGGGACGATTCAACGGACGGCAGGTCAATCACAACCCTTAATTGACGCACCCGACTACGAGAAAGTAGCGGGATGGGATAGCCAGGAGATTCCGCCGGGCTCATAACCCGGAGACCGGACGTTCAAATCGTCCTCCCGCTATGTACTTCTCGGATCGCGGTATCGTCGTGAGATAGTTCTCCCGTCGAAGCCCCTTCCTGCTCTGAGAGAGCGTTCGACACAGCGGACGAAAATCCCGCGTCGGCATATTCGTGACCCACCGTTTACTCTTCCCGGACGTTCTATAGGGCTCCGTTCCGGTTCGGCCCCTGATAAGATTTAACGGGCACCGGGGGGACCAATCGACCATGACAGTCGAAGACGAGATCTCCGAATTTATCGTCGAAACGAGTCTCGACGACATTCCGGATCGCACGGTCGAGTTCACGAAGCATCTTTTGTTGAAGACGGTCGCCGGAACGCTCGCCGGTTCACGGACGCCCTCGGGTGAAATGATACTCGACTACGTGGGCGAAAACGGTCACGACGGCAGCGCCCGAGTCATGGGCGCCGGCCTCGAAACGTCCGCGGAGGACGCGGCCCTCGCGATGGGATATTTTTCTCACGCGGCAGAACTCGAGGACGACCAGTTCCCGGTGGCCGCCTCGGATATCACGGTTATTCCGGTGGTGTTCGCGCTCGCGGACGACCTCGGTCTGTCGGGCGAACGGATCGTCGAAACGACGGCGGTGGCGATGGAGGTAATGAACCGGGTCGCCTCGTTCCCCGTGACCCATCTGGGGTTCACGGATCTCCCGTTTTATGGGGTTATCGGCGCGCAGGCGGCCGCCGCGAAGTGTCACGGGTTCGATCGAGATCGGACGAAGAACATGCTGGGGCTGGGTATCGCTCAGAGCAGCGGGTGGCGGATGAACTTCGGGACGGCGGCTCACTACTGGGAGTCAGCCGTCCCCTGTCAGAACGCCGTTTCGTCGGCAGAACTGGCGAAAGTCGGCGGCGACAGCAACCCGGATATCGAATCGTGGCTGGGAGCGCTGCTCGAGGAGGACATCGAAACCGATCGTATCACGCGCAGTCTGGGCGACGAGTGGCGAGTCCACGAGACGTGCATCAAGAAGTACCCGGTCTGTTTTCTCACCCATCGACAACTGGACACGCTCCGTGAATTGATGGCTTCTCACGAGCTTTCCGCGGAGAACATCGAATCGATCGAAACGGACGTCGGACCCGTCGACGAGGTCGTCGACCGACCGAATCCGACATCAGTCGACGACGCGAGGTTCAGTCTCCAGCACGTCCTGGCGATATACGTACTGAATCGGAACATCTCCTATGTTGATCTCCAACCCGACGTAGTCGGCGACCCAGCCGTCGAATCGCTCCGATCGAAGGTCGATGTTACCGTCCACGACGACTGGCCGGCGGAGTTCAATTCCGGCGTTCCGGAAGTGAAAATCACGACCACCGACGGGGACGTGATCGCCGGCGAACGGGAACACCTCGTCGGTGGCCCCCACGAACCGCTTTCGGAGGACGAGATGGGAGCACTCTACACACGAATCGTTACGGAATACT
>Ga0102939_1000054_pt1 | contig 34996 bp, 34 predicted proteins | sample SalPon2_B_H2O_MG_FD_78214 | JGI IMG/M metagenome (GOLD analysis project Ga0102939, IMG submission 78214) | Salt pond water microbial communities from South San Francisco under conditions of wetland restoration - Salt Pond MetaG R2_B_H2O_MG | ecosystem: Environmental > Aquatic > Non-marine Saline... | reverse complement strand
TTCGGCATGGTGCCCAAGGTGGCGATGCTCTCGCACAGCAACTTCGGGACCTCGGATGATGCCGAGGCCGTGAAAATGCGCGAGGCCCTCCATCAGGTCCAGCACCGCGATCCGTCGCTGGAGGTCGAGGGCGAAATGCATGGTGATGCCGCGCTCAACGAGGAAATCCGCCGGCGGATCTTTCCCAACTCGCAGCTCGATGGCGAGGCGAACCTGCTGATCATGCCGACGCTGGATGCGGCCAACATCGCCTTCAACCTGCTCAAGACCGTGACCGATGCCGTGTCCATCGGTCCCATCATGCTTGGCATGGCCAAACCGGCCCACATCCTCACGCCGTCCGTGACGGTGCGCGGTGTGGTCAATCTGACGGCCCTCGCCGGCGTCGAAGCCGGTATCGCGGACGGCAAGGACGGGAGTCCCTCATGAATCAGGTCATTCGCGTTGCAACCCACGGCGGCCCCGACGCGCTGCGCATCGCCGAGATCGCCGATGCGGCCCCCGGCCCCGGCGAGGTTCACCTGCGCCAGACCCATATCGGCGTGAACTACATCGATGTGTACTTTCGCACCGGGCTGTACCGGCCCGCGCAGCTGCCCTTCACGCCGGGGCTCGAGGCCGCCGGCGAGGTACTGGCGGTGGGTGACGGCGTGGCGCACCTGCAGCCGGGTCAGCGGGTGGCCTACGTCGGGGGTCCGCCCGGGGCCTATGCCCGGGAGCGGGTGATCAGTGCCGATCGGGTGGTGGCCCTGCCCGACGCCATTGCCAACGACCAGGCCGCCGCCATGATGCTCAAGGGCATGACCGCACACATGCTCCTCGAGCGCGTCTGCAGCGTCGGCCCCGGCGACCGGGTGCTCATCCATGCCGCCGCCGGCGGCGTCGGGCTGCTGCTGTGTCAGTGGGCGCGCTACCGCGGTGCCACGGTGATCGGCACGGTGGGCAGTGCGCAGAAGGCCGAGCGGGCGCAGGCCCATGGCTGTCACCACACCGTGCGCTACCGCGAGGAATCGGTCAGCGAGCGGGTGCAGGCCCTGACCGACGGCGCGGGGGTGCAGGTGGTCTACGATTCGGTGGGGGCGGATACCCTGACGGCGTCGCTGGCCTGTCTGGCCAGACGCGGCCTGCTGGTGAGCTTTGGTCAGTCATCCGGCGCGCCGCCGGCCATCGAGGTGGGCCAGCTGGCGGCCGGCGGATCGCTGTTTCTGACCCGGCCGTCGCTGTTCGACTACATCGGCACCCCGGCCGAGCTGCAGACGGCGGCTGATGCCCTGTTCGAGCGCGTAACCGCGGGCGACCTGCAGGTTGATATCGACAGCGAATGGCCGCTGGCCGACGCGGCGGCGGCCCATGAGCGTCTGGAAGCCCGCCAGAGCAGCGGCTCGATCATCCTGCGGCCCTAGTCGGCCGGGGCGTCCATCCGCGGCAGGCTGTTGCCGATGGGATCCAGCCCCAGGGCCTGACGATAGGCCTGACGGGCCCGATCATGTTCGCCCAGGCGCTCGTAGAGCTCGGCGAGCAGACGCGCCACGGTGGGATTGTCATCCCGCGCCACCGCGGCCTCGAGGTGGCTGCGGGCGGGTCCCCAGCGCTCGTCGCGGGCCGCCTGGCGGGCCGCCGCGTAGAGCAGGGCAGGATCGTCCGGTCGCTCGTTGAGCCAGCCCACCAGGCGGTTGTAGACCCGATCCGCCGGAAGCGGCAACTCGCCATAGACCTCCACCAGGGCCGGCTCCCAGCGCTGACGCAACCAGCGGCGCAGCTGGCGCTCGGCGGTAACCGGGCAATCGGCGTCGATCAGCGCCCGGGCGTAGCGGGCCTGCAGCGCGGGGTCACGACGCCGGGCCTTGGGCAGCGACTTCCAGATACGCCCCAGGCTGTCAGCATTGGCCGACGCCCCCAGGCCGCCGATGCGCTCGTCCAGGGCGCGCTGCTCGATGGCGATCAGCTCGGCACGGGGCAGGGACTGCTCGCGGCGCAGATCCGGCAGCAGATCCATGAGCCCGGCGTAATCCTCCACCGCCCGCATGGAGCGGGCCAGCAGCATGAGCACGCGGTGGTTGCGGGGGGCCTTCTCGCGCAGCCAGCCCAGCGTGGCCAGGGCCTGCTCCCACTGCTCGGCGTCGACCTGCAGCTGGGCCTGCAGCAGCCCCACCGCCAGTCGGGCCCGCGGATTGGCGGCATCCGCCGCCACCAGCAGGTCGTCGCGGCGCTGCCACTCGCCGCGGCGCTGGGCGGCGACGGCCGCCAGCAGGTGGTGCATGAGCGGTTGCTCCGAAAGCCCGCTGGTGCCCTCGAGATGACGCTCGGCCTGAGCGTAGCGCCCCTCGGCCAGCTCGATCAGCCCGTCAATCAGCTCGCGCTGGGCACGACGGGTGCGCCGAGTCGCCAGTCGCTCACGGACCTGACCGGGGGCCCGGACGGTCCGCCGCAACAACCCCACCCCGACGCTCACCAGTGTCCACAGGGCGATAAAGGCGAGCACCGCCAGGAACAGGCTGGTCTGAATGGTCCACTCGCCCACCCGAAGCAGTACAAAGCCGCCTTCGTTAGCAAACCACTGCGCCGCCGCCACGCTGGCCAGCAGCAGCAGGACCAGGACGATGAGCCGCCGGATCATGACTGGCCACCGTCATCGAGCACTGGCGTCAGCGTCTCGCCAATGGCGGGCCGTTCGACGTCCACCGGCTGGTCCATCAGCTCCGCCAGGCGGTCGCGGACCGCGGTCACGCTCTCGGCACTGCTATCAAAGTAGGCGCTCACCCAGTCATCGATGCGCTGCAGGGCGTTGTCGTAAGTGGCCGGCTCGCCGCGCAGGGCCGCCAGCCGCGCCGACTCGATCTGCAGGCGCAGATTCTGCTGCAGCAGGAATCGGGACTCGGGTTCCGGCAGGGGCTCCACCTGACGATCACGGCTGACGGTGACAAGCTCGTCGAGCCCGGCCAGGAGTCGGTCGCCGGCGCGATCCAGGCGCGCCTGCCAGCCGCCCTCGGCGGCACTGCTCGTGGCAGCCGCGGTGCTGTCGGCCGTCTCGAAGCGCTGGATGCCGGCGGCCAGCGGCAGCGAGCCCAGCTGATCGGCCACCCGGTCAAGCCCCCGATTGATGGCCACAAGGTCGATACGATCGACGGCCAGCAGCTGATCAACGGCACGGCCAATCGCCTCGCGCCGGTCGATGCTCATGCCGCCTAGCCCCGAGAGCAGGATATCGGCGGCCTCCAGGGCCTCGAGCGCGCCGGCGATGTCGCCGTTAAAGCGCACCCGGTGCACGGCCATGCGGGCCAGATAGCCGGCCTCGGCGATTCGCCAGTCATCGGTCTCGGAGTTCATGCGCCGGTAGAGCCGATCAACCCGGTCGGCCAGCTCCCGCCGGGCACTGACCTGGTCGGCCATGCGGTTTTCGACCTGGGCCAGCGACTGCAGGCGGGATTCGAGTTGTTCGTTGAGGTTGGTAATGCGGCCGTTGAGCTCGCCCATCTCACTTTGCTGGTCACTGCGCAGGGTCTCGAGGGCGCTGCGGGTGGCGAGCTCGGCCTGGGCATCGGCGAGTTGCTGCATCTGCCAGGCGAGATAGCCACCGCCCGCCGCCGCCAGCGCGGCAACCAGCAGCGCAATGGTCAGCGCAAGGCGCCCCGGGGTGCGCCCGGTGGGTGCCGGCGCGGCCTCCTCAGCCGCGGCCGTCGAGGCCTCCTCCGAGGCCGGGCCGTCATCGCCCGGGGTCTTCTCGAGGGCCTTGCCCGCGTCCTTGTCTGTCTTGCTCATCGCTCTCTCTCTGCAGCGCGGCACACACCGCCCGTGTAATGGCCTCATCGTCGGCGCCACCGGCAACCACGGGGGCTTGCCACCCCGCGCGAACGGCCGCCGTCGCGATGCGCTCGCTCACGGTGACGAGTCGGCTTTTGCCAGCCCACTCTAGCGCGCCTGACCCGGCCATGCCGAGCAGGCCGGACAGGCCACTGCGACTGGTCACAATTGTGCAGTCAAGCGATCGGGCCTGCCACTCCCGGGGGATGGCCAGACCGCCGCCGGGCACCTCGCGTCGGTAGACCGCCCATTCCTCCACCGCGGCGCCGCGCGCCTGCAGCACCTCGGCCAGCCGGCGCCGGCCGCCCTCGCCGCGAATGATCAACACCCGGGCTTCGGCGCCGGCATCAAAGGCCGGTTCCTTGAGCAGATCATCGGCACCGCCGCCCACCGGCGGCGCGGCACTGACCGACAGGCCGCATTGCCGGGCCGCGCGAGCGGTGCCCGGCCCCACCGCCGCCACCCGGGCATGCCGGCGCAGCCCCGCGGGCAGATGAGAGGCGCCGTGGTGCGCAGCGTTGGGACTGGTCAACACGATCCAGTCGGGGCGGGGGGTTTCCAGGGGCGGCGGGGCAAGGGCGACGATTTGCAGGGTGGGGCGGTGCAGGACCGCGGCACCGGCCTCCTTGAGGCAATGGATCAGCCCGTCGGCCTGGCCCGCGGGCCGGGTCACCAGGATCCGGCGGCCGGCCAGGGCGTCTGCAGTGGTCACTGGGTATCGGCGAGGATCTCGCCGGCCCCCTGTGCCAGCAGCTCCCCGGCCACCCGGTCGCCCAGCGCCGGGCCCTCGCGGCGGGGCGCCCGGCCTTCGGCACGCAGCACCTGGCGGCCATCGCGACTGGCCACCAGCGCGCGCAGCCACAGGTCATCCCCCTCCAGCACCGCATAGGCGGCCAGCGGGACATGGCAACTGCCCTCGAGCCGGGCGTTGACCGCCCGCTCTGCGGCCACCCGGTCGTGGCTGTCGGGATCGTCCAGCTCACTGATCAGTGCCGCCACCTCGGGGTCGTCGGCCCGGCACTCGATGGCCAGCGCCCCCTGGCCCACCGCGGGCAGGCTCTCGTCGGCGGGCATGGCGCGGGTGATCTGATCGGCCATGCCGAGCCGTCGCAGGCCGGAGGCGGCCAGCACGATGGCGTCAAAATCCCCCGCCTCGAGCTTGCCAAGCCGGGTCTGGACATTGCCGCGCAGCGACTCCACGGTCAGATCGGGCCGCCGGGCGCGGATCTGACACTCGCGGCGCAGGCTGGCCGTGCCCACACAACCGCCCCGGGGCAGTTCCTGCAGGTCGCGGTAGTGACGCGAGACAAAGGCATCAAACGGATCCTCGCGGGCGAGAATCACCGGCACCCGGAACTCATCGGGGATCTCGGCGGGGATGTCCTTCATGGAGTGCACGGCAATGTCGGCCCTGCCCGCGAGCATGCCCTCCTCGAGGGCCTTGACGAACAGGGCCTTGCCGCCGACCGCCATCAGGGGCCGATCGGTGATTTCGTCGCCGCGGGTGGACAGCCGGACCAGTTCGACCTCCAGCCCGGGATGACAGGCTTTCAGCCGTTCGGCCACGTGCTCGGCCTGCCAGATGGCGAGGGGACTACGGCGAGTGGCGATGCGCAGATGCGTGATGGCCATGGATACGTGCCCCGGGCGAGCCGGGCGGTCAATTGCGATGATGCGCAACAATACCGCCTGATCGCCCCCGCGCAAAGCGTCAGCCCGGTGCCGCGGCGCTCCGTATCCAGCGCCGGACCGTGGGCAGACGACGCCGGCTGACCGGCAGCGGGTCGTCACTGCCATCGACGCGGGCGTGGGTGCGGCCGTCCAGATCCTTTTCCAGCCCCCGCAGCGCATCCCGCGCCACCAGGGCATTGCGGTGCACGCGCAGGAAACGTCCACCGAATTCGGCCTCGAGCCCGCACAGCGACTCCTCGATCAGGTCCTCACCGGCATCATGCTGGACGTTGACGTACTTGTGATCGGCGACAAAGCAGCGCACGTCCTCCACCGGGATCAGGCTCAGCCCGTTACGCCGGCGGCAGAGAATATGCCGACGCTCGTCCCCCGCCCCCGGCGCCTGCAGCCGGGCGATGGGGCCGGCGCCCAGCGGACGGGCGGCCTCCAGTGCCGCGCCAAAGCGCGCGGGCTGGACGCTGTCGAGGACGTAATCGACGCCACTCGCCTCAAGCCGCGGGACGATGGGGTCGGTCATTTCACTGGCCAGCAGTATGGCCGGCGCCGGCACGGCATTGGCAAGAGCCACGGCCGCGCCCAGATGCCGATGGTCGCGCACCCCCAGCACCACCACATCGGCCGGATCGCGACGATGACTGACCGGGGCCTCGGCGGGCGTCTCGACCACGCCGGCCACACGACAGCCGGAGCGGTTGCTTGCCAGTCGCGCCAGACGCTGGCGCAGGCCAGCCTGCTCGCAGGCAATCAGGATTTTCAACATGTCGGTTCCTCCCGGGCGCTTAACGATTGGAGGCTCGAGCATGGAAAAGCGTGGCCGTGGCGTTCGCCAACCGGTTCACAGACCGGGCATCCGGCGCAGGCAACCGGTCGGCTGCTATACTTGCGCGTCCAGTCGAAAGGAAGGCAGGGCATGAGCGAGCAGAACGCCAAGGGGCTGTGGAGTGGCCGTTTCAGCGAGGCAACCGATGCCTTCGTGGCCGCTTTCAGCGCGTCGGAGCACTACGACCGCCGTCTCTACCGGGAGGACATCCGCGGCTCGCGGGCCCACGCCCGGATGCTTGCGGAATGCGGCATCATCAGCGCCGAGGACGGCGCCGCCATCGACGCCGGGCTGACGGCCATCGAAGCCGAGATCGAGGCCGGCGGATTCCCCTGGGACCCCGCTCTCGAAGATGTCCACATGAACATCGAAGCCCGCCTGACCCAGCGCATCGGCGAGGCCGGCAAACGCCTGCACACCGGGCGCTCACGCAACGACCAGATCGCCACGGACATCCGCCTGTGGCTGCGCACGGTCATCGACGGCAATCTCGCACTGCTGCGACGCTTTCAGGCCGGGCTGGTGGATCTGGCCGAGCGTGAGGCGGAGACCGTGATGCCGGGCTTTACCCACCTGCAGGTGGCCCAGCCGGTCAGCTTTGGCCACCACATGCTGGCCTGGTACGAGATGCTGGTCCGCGACGAGGCCCGGCTTCACGATGTGCGCCGGCGCGTCAACGAAATGCCACTGGGCTCGGCGGCACTGGCGGGCACGACCTTCCCCATCGACCGCGAACAGACCTGCGCGGCCCTCGGCTTTGACGCGCCCACCCGCAACTCGCTGGATGCGGTCTCGGATCGCGACTTTGCCATCGAATTCGTATCGGCGGCGGCGCTCGCCATGACCCACCTCTCGCGCATGGCCGAGGAGCTGGTGATCTGGGCCTCGCCGCTGACCGGCTTCATCGATCTACCCGATCGCTTCTGCACCGGCAGCTCGATCATGCCGCAGAAGAAAAACCCCGATGTGGCGGAACTGGTACGCGGCAAGAGCGCCCGGGTGCACGGCGCCCTGCATACCCTGCTCACCCTGATGAAAGGCCAGCCGCTTGCCTACAACCGCGACAATCAGGAGGACAAGGAGCCGCTGTTCGACGCCGCCGACGCCCTGCGCGACAGTCTGCGGGCGTTTGCCGACATGGTCCCGGCGCTGAGCGTCAACCGCGAGCGCACCCGCGCCGCGGCCCGCGAAGGCTTCGCGACGGCCACCGACCTGGCCGATTATCTGGTCCGTCAGGGCGTAGCCTTTCGCGATGCCCACGAGATCGTCGGTCAGGCGGTGGCCTATGGCGTGGCCGAGGGCCGCGACCTGGCCGATCTGTCGCTGGCCGAACTGCAGCGGTTTTCATCGGCCATTGGCGAGGATGTGTTCAGCGTGCTCACCCTGGAGGGGTCACTGGCCGCTCGGGATCACACCGGCGGGACAGCCCCGGCGCAGGTGCGCCGCCAGGTGGCCGCGGCCCGCCAGCGCCTGGGCGGGGACGGCGGCGACTAGAGCGCCAGCACCCGGCGCAGCCAGGCGCCGATGTCGGCGATCTCCTCCATGCAGACCTGATGCTCCATGGGGTAGTCCCGCCATTCCACCGGATGCCCCAGCGCCTCGAGGGCGTCCCGCGAGTCCGTGCCCAGGCGATACGCCAGCACCGGATCGTGGTGGCCGTGGGCCAGAAAGATCGGGGTGTCGCGGTTGGCGGCGGCCCGCGCCTGGCCCAGGTGATCGGCCAGCGGCAGATAGGTGGACAGGCCCATGATCCCCGCCAGTCCCTCGGCATGGCGCAGCCCGGTGTGCAGCGCCAGCGCACCGCCCTGGGAAAAGCCGGCCAGCACCAGGCGATGAGCGGGGATGCCGCGGACCCGCTCGCGCTCGATCAGCGCACCGATCCAGCCGGCGGCGGCGTCCAGGCCGCGCTCGTCCTGGGGCGTGCCCGCGGTCAGCCCGTAGATGTCGTACCAGGCCGGCATCGACAGCCCGCCGTTCAGGGTCACGGGCTGCGACGGCGCATGGGGAAACACGAACCGCACCGCGGCCGTTGACGGCAGGCCCAGCTGCGAGACGATGGGCTCGAAGTCGTGGCCGCTGGCGCCCAGCCCATGCAACCAGATCACACTGCATTGCGGCGCCGGGCCGCCCGTTTCCACTGTCTCCAGCAGCTGTTCCGCCATCGCCGGTGTCCCCCTATACTGGTGTTCCACATGAAACCCCGAGTCTGAATGTCGCATCGTATCCTGCCTTGTCTGGCACTGATCACGCTAATCCTGCTGACCGGCTGCGGCGTCAAGGGGGATCTGTACCTCCCCGATACCGACCGTGCCGCCGGCGGCGAGGAGACACGGTCGTGATCCACCGCCACGATGACACCCTTCATATCGAGGGCTGCACCGCGCCGGCGCTGGCCGAGCGCTTCGGGACGCCGCTCTACGTCTACTCCCGCGCCGCCATCGAGTCGGCCTGGCGGGCCTACGACCAGGCCTTTGCCGGCTTTGACCATCGGATCTGCTACGCGGTGAAGGCCAACGGCAGCCTGGCCATCCTGCAACTGCTCGCACGGCTTGGCAGCGGCTTTGACATTGTCTCGGGCGGCGAGCTGGCGCGGGTGCTGCGTGCCGGCGGCGATCCGGCCCGGGTGGTGTTCTCGGGCGTGGGCAAGACCGAGGCCGAGATCGAGCAGGCGCTGGCGGCGGGGATCCTCGCGTTCAATATCGAATCGGCGGCGGAACTCGAGCGCATCAACGCCGTCGCGGTCCGCCGGGGCCAGCACGCGCCGGTGTCCCTGCGGGTCAACCCGGATGTCGATGCCCGCACCCATCCCTACATCTCCACCGGGCTCAAGGAGAACAAGTTCGGCATCGACATCGCGGCCGCCGAGGGGCTCTACCATCATGCCGCGTCGCTGCCCGGCATTCACGTGACCGGGATGGACTTTCACATCGGCTCGCAGCTTACCGAGCTCGATCCGCTGGTGGATGCGCTGTCGCGCAGCCTGGCGCTGGTCGACCGGCTCGAGGCCGACGGTATCCCGCTCGAGCATCTCGACATCGGTGGCGGGCTGGGGATCCGCTACGAGGACGAGACCCCGCCCACGCCGGCGGCGCTCGCCGAGCGTCTCGCCCCGCTGCTCGCCGGCCGGCCGCAGACCCTGCTCATGGAGCCCGGCCGCGCGCTGGTGGGCGAGGCGGGCCTGCTGCTGACCCGCGTGGAATACCTCAAGCCCGGCCATCGCGATTTTGCGGTGGTCGATGCGGCCATGACCGACCTGTTGCGCCCGGCGCTCTATAACGCCTGGCAGCGCATCGAGACGGCCGAGCCGGTGGCGGCCCAGCCGCAGGTCTACGACATTGTCGGGCCGGTCTGCGAAAGCGCCGACACCCTGGGCAGCGAGCGTGCCCTGGCACTGCAGCCCGGCAGCCTGCTGGCCATTCATGCCACCGGCGCCTACGGGTTTGTCATGGCCTCGCAATACAATGCCCGGCCGCGCCCGGCCGAGGTGCTGGTGGATGGCGACACCGCCCACCTGATCCGCGAGCGCGAACCGATCGAGGCACTCTGGCAGGGCGAGCACCTGCTGGCATCGCCATGACCCTGGCGTTTTCCAAGATGCAGGGCCTCGGCAACGACTTTGTCGTGTTCGACGGCGTGCGCCAGTCCCTGGAGCCCACCCCGGCATGGATCCGCCGGATTGCCGACCGGCGCTACGGCATTGGCTGCGATCAGGTGCTGATGGCCGCCCCGGCGCGCCGGCCCGGGGCCGACTTCCGTTACCGGATCTGGAATGCCGATGGCACCGAGGTGGAGCACTGCGGCAACGGGGTGCGCTGCATGGCGCGGTTCCTGCGCGATCAGGGCCTGCACGACGGCGACCAGCTGAGTGTGGAGACCGAGGCCGGACTGACCCGCGTGGACCTGCTCGACGATGACCGCATCCGGGTGGACATGGGCGCGCCGGTGCTCGAGCCGGCGGCCATCCCGTTCAGCGCCGCCGCCCGTCAGCCCCGCTATTCACTGGAGGCCGGCGGCGAGCACCGGTCGGTGGCCGCCGTGTCCATGGGCAATCCCCACGTCGTGCTGCGCGTGGATGACGTCCACCGTGCCCCGGTGGCAAGCCTTGGGCCGCTCCTTGAATCGCATCCGCGCTTCCCCGCCCATGCCAACGCCGGTTTTCTGGCCGTGAACGGTCGCGACGCCGGCGCGCTGCGCGTCTACGAGCGCGGTGTCGGCGAGACGCCCGCCTGCGGCACCGGCGCCTGCGCCGCGGTGGTGGCGGGCATCCTCAACGACTGGTTTGACGCCACCGTCACCCTGGCACTGACCGGCGGCGCGCTGGTGATACACTGGCGTGGCGAGGGCCATCCGGTCTGGATGACCGGCCCGGCCCGACACGTATTCGACGGCCGACTGGCAACGGGAGCACTATGAGCGGTCAGACAGGCGAACCCGCAACGCCGGCGCAGGCGATCGACGAGGCACAGGTGCTCGATTACCTGCAGAGCGATCCCGGGCTGCTGCGCCGCCACCCCGAGGTGCTTGCAAGCCTCGATGTGCCCCACGCCAGCGGCGCGGCGCGCTCGCTCATCGAGTATCAGGTCTCGATCCTGCGCGAAGAAAACCATGCCCTGGCCGAGCGCCTCGACCAGCTCCTGCAGGTGGCCCGCGACAACGATCGGCTGGTCGAGCAGATCCACCGGTTCACCCTCGAGCTGCTCGCCGCCGATGATCTGGACGGTGTGCTCATGGCCATCCGTGACGGGCTGCGGCACGACTTCCGGGCCGATGTCGTGCAGGTCCTGCTCATCGACGACAGCCTGGCCACCGCCAGCACCCCCATCATCGCCGCCGATGACGTCCGCGCGCTGCAGCTGGAAGCCGCCTTTCCCGGCGGTCAGCCGGTGCTCGGCGGGCTGGATGCCGATCACCTGGCACTGATCTTTGACGACCAGGCCGACGGGCTGGGCTCGGTGGCGGTAATCCCCATGGACGAGCCGCCCCTGCGCGGGTTCATTGCCATCGGCAGTCGCGATGCCCATCGCTATCACCCGGATCAGGGCACGGTGTTTCTCGGTCAGCTGGGGGCGCTGGCCGCCCGGGTCCTGCGCCGGGCCAGCACCGAGGCCTAGCCATGGCCGGCGGCGCCCGTCTGGCGGCGGACATTGACGCCTTCCAGGCCCATCTACGCGACGAACGCCGGCTTGCCGCGCTGACCCGGCGCCACTACGGCCGGGATCTGGCCGGGTTCGCGGGCCATCTCGAATCAGCGGGAATCGAGGACTGGGAGGCCGTCCGCAGCCATCACGTCCGCGCCTGGATCAGTCGCGATCACCGCCGCGGGCTGTCGCCGCGCTCCCTGCAGCGCCAGCTCTCCGCCGTGCGCGGGCTGTTCCGGTATCTGCAGCGCGAGGGGCGGGTGGACACCGATCCGGCCGCCGACATTCAGGCGCCGCGGGCCGGGCGCAGCCTGCCGGCCACCCTGGATGTGGACACCACCGCCCGGCTGCTCGACCCGCCGGCCGGCGAGGCGCCGACCGATGCGCTGCAGTGCCGCGATCGGGCGCTGTTCGAGCTGATCTACGGCGCCGGACTGCGGCTTGCCGAGGTGGCGGCCCTCAATCTGGACGACACCGGGCCGCAGCCGCAGGAGCTGCGGGTGACCGGCAAGGGCGCGCGCACCCGGATCGTGCCGGTGGGCCGCAAGGCACGGGCCGCCGTCGCCGACTGGGTGGCGCAGCGGCATACCCTTGCCAATGCCGAGGAGACCGCCCTGTTCGTCAGCCGCCGCGGCCGGCGCCTGTCGCATCGCGCCATTCAGGCCCGGCTCAACGACCGGGCGCGTCGCCAGGGCCTGGACCGGCCGGTGCATCCGCACATGCTGCGCCATGCTTTTGCCACCCACCTGCTCGAGTCCAGCGGTGATCTGCGGGCGGTCCAGGAGCTGCTCGGCCACGCCGATATCGGCACCACGCAAATCTACACCCACCTCGATTTCCAGCATCTCGCCGAGGTCTACGACCGGGCGCACCCGCGGGCGCGCCGAAAGTAACCCCCAGGCGCCCGGCTGCGTTAACATTGAGGGTCGAAGGCCCCGTATCCAGCAACCTCCGGAGAGCAGTCTTGCAGCAGTTTGATGGCACCACCATTCTGGCGGTCCGTCGCGGCGGGCAGATCGCCGTCGGCGGCGACGGCCAGGTCACCCTGGGCAACACGGTCATGAAGGGCAACGCCCGCAAGGTCCGACGCCTGTACCACGATCGGGTGCTCGCCGGGTTCGCCGGCGGAACCGCCGACGCCTTCACGCTGTTCGAGCGCTTCGAAGGCCAGCTCGAGCGCCACGGCGGCCGCCTGACCCGCGCGGCGGTGGAAATGGCCAAGGACTGGCGCTCGGACCGGGCATTGCGGCGTCTCGAAGCGCTGCTCATGGTCGCGGACGGCGAGAGCCTGCTGATGATCTCCGGCAACGGCGATGTGGTCGAGCCCGAGCGCGAGGTGATGGCCATCGGCTCCGGATCGGGCTATGCCCAGGCCGCCGCCCAGGCACTGGTGGCCGAAACGGATCTGGACGCGGCAAGCGTTGTCGAACGGGCGCTGGGCATTGCCGCGGATATCTGCATCTACACCAATCACACGCTGACCATCGAAACCCTCGGTGACGGGAAGACCTGATGAGCGAGATGACCCCCCGGGAAATCGTCCAGGAACTGGACAAGCACATCGTCGGACAGGGCGATGCCAAACGGGCGGTGGCCAATGCCCTGCGCAACCGCTGGCGACGGCTGCAGGTGGACCCGGCCCTGCGCCCCGAGATCACGCCCAAGAACATCCTCATGATCGGCCCCACCGGCGTCGGCAAGACCGAGATCGCGCGGCGGCTGGCGCGGCTGGCGAACGCGCCGTTCATCAAGATCGAGGCGTCGAAGTTTACCGAGGTGGGCTACGTTGGCCGCGATGTCGAATCGGTGATCCGGGATTTGACCGACAACGCCCTGCGCATGGTCCGCGAGCAGGAGATGCAGCGTCAGGCGGGCCGCGCCGATGACGCCGCCGAGGAACGCATCCTCGACGCCCTGCTGCCCCAGCCCCGGGGCGGCGACAACGAGGACCGCAGCCAGGACAGCACCCGGCAGAAAATGCGCAAGAAGCTGCGCGAGGGCGAGCTCGACGAGCGCGAGATCGAGATTGACGTGCGCGGCCAGCAGGCGGGCATGGACATCACGGCGCCGCCCGGCATGGAGCAGCTCACCAGCCAGCTCCAGGGCATGTTCCAGAACCTGGGCAATCAGCGCAGCGAGCGCCAGCGCATGCGCATCGCCGAGGCCTGGCGGGTGCTGCGCGAGGAAGAGGCCGCCAAGCTGGTCAACGAAGACGACATCAAGCAAAAGGCCATCGAGTCCGTCGAGCAGAGCGGCATTGTCTTTCTCGACGAGATCGACAAGGTGGCCCGCCAGACCGAGCAGAGCGGGGCCGGCGGCGGCGATATCTCCCGCGAGGGGGTGCAGCGCGACCTGCTGCCACTCATCGAGGGGAGCACGGTGTCCACCCGCTCGGGCATGGTGAACACCGACCATATCCTGTTCATTGCCTCGGGGGCGTTCCACGTCTCCAAACCCTCGGACCTGATCCCCGAGCTGCAGGGCCGGCTGCCGATCCGCGTCGAGCTGTCATCGCTGGCGGTGGAGGACTTCGTCGCCATCCTCACCGACCCGGACGCCTCGCTGGTCCGCCAGTACCAGGCCCTGCTGCACACCGAGGGCGTCGAGCTGGCGTTTACGGCGGATGGCGTCGATCGCATCGCCCGCATGGCCTGGCAGGTCAACGCCCACACCGAAAACATCGGCGCGCGGCGGCTGCACACCATCATGGAGCGCCTGCTCGAGACGATCTCCTATACGGCGGCGGATCACAGCGGCCAGACCGTGACCATCGATGCCGACTACGTGGACACCCAGCTCGCGGATCTCGCCGGCAACGAAGACCTGAGCCGTTACATCCTCTGAGGTCACCATGAAACGCCCCGAGCGCCGCAACACCGGCCGAGTGCCCACGCAGATCCGCCTGCATCGCCAGTCCCGGGTTCTGGCGGTGAGCTTTGATGATGGCCGCCACTTCGATCTGGGCGCGGAGTACCTGCGCGTGCACTCGCCCTCGGCCGAGGTGCGCGGCCACGGCCCCGGCCAGGCGGTGCTGCAGGTGGGCAAGGAATCGGTGGGCATCGAGCGGCTCGAGCCGGTGGGCCAGTACGCCCTGCGCCTGCACTTTGACGACGGCCACAATACCGGGCTCTATTCCTGGGACCTGCTCTACGATCTGGGCGAGAACGCCGATGCGTACTGGCAGGACTATCTCGATTCACTGGCGGCGGCCGGCTATCAGCGGGACGCGGGAGACAGCGCATGACCGACTCGGATACGGACCGGCACGACGAAACCCACTTCGGCTACCAGCGCGTGCCCGTCACGGAAAAGGCCCGACGGGTGGGCGAGGTGTTCAGCTCGGTGGCAAGCCGCTACGACGTCATGAACGATCTGATGTCAGCCGGCCTGCACCGACTGTGGAAGCGTCAGGCCCTGCGCCTGATCAACGCCCGGCCCGGCCACCGGGTGCTGGATCTGGCCGCGGGCACCGGCGATCTGGCCCGGGGCCTCGCCGATCAGGTGGGCCCGGACGGCGAGGTGGTGGTCTCGGATATCAACGCCGCCATGCTCGAGACCGGCCGCGACCGCCTGCTCGATGCCGGCGTCACCGGCAACCTGGACTACGTGATCGCCAACGCCGAGCAGCTGCCGTTTCGGCCACGCCAGTTCGATCGCATCAGCATCGGCTTTGGCCTGCGCAACGTCACCCGCATCCCCGAAGCGCTCGAGGCCATGCGCCACGCCCTGAAACCCGGCGGACAGGTGGCCATCCTCGAGTTCTCGTCGCTCTACCTCACGCCGCTGCAGCCGGTCTACGACCTGTACTCGTTTCGCATGCTGCCGCTGATGGGCCGGCTGGTGACGCAGGATGCGGACAGCTATCGCTATCTGGCCGAATCCATCCGCCAGCACCCCGATCAGGAGACACTGAAGATGATGATGGAGGCCGCCGGCTTCGAGGACGTCGACTACCTCAACCTGAGCGGAGGGGTGGTTGCGCTCCACCACGGCCATGTCTACTGAGTGGCTGCCGCTGGGCCCGCTCGAGGCGGGCATCAACCGCATCCTCGCCCTTGACCCCGGCACGGCGCCGCGGCTGGCGGCCCTCGACGGCCGCGAGATGGGCCTGCGGCTGAGCGATCCGGTGGTGGCGCTGCGGGTCAGCTTTAGCGACAGCGGTGTAACGCTGATCCACGATGCCACCGACATGAACGACTGCGACCTGGTCCTGGAGGCCTCCCTTGCCGGCCTCACCGGGCTGATCCTCTCGCGCGGGCAGCGTAGTCGCGGGGTGTCGTTCAACGGCGATATCGGCACCATTCAGGAGGTCCGCCGGCTTTTCAGCGAGCTCGACGTGGACATCGAGGCCCAGCTGGCACGGCTGGTGGGCGAGGCCGGCGCCGCCCGCCTGACCACCGGCCTGCGCGCCGGCAGCCGCTGGGGTCGGGACAGCGCCGAGACGCTGCTGCATAACGCCGTCGAGCTGGCGACCGAGGAACGCCGCTGGCTGCCCACCGCGATCGAGACCCGGCATTTCCTTGACGGGGTCGATCAGCTGCGCGAGGGCGTGGACCGCCTCGAGGCCCGGCTGCGGCGACTCGAGCGCCGCGGGGGGCTGCGATGATCCGCCGTGTCCGCCTGCTGCTGCGCCTCGCGCAGATCAACGTGGTGCTGCTTCGCCACGGCCTCGACGAGGTGCTGTTCGCCACCCGCTGGTTCCGGCCGTTCCGCTTTCTGCGCGTGTTCATGCCCTGGACCTGGTTCACGCGCCGCCAGCGGCCACGGGGTGAGCGGATCCGCCTGGCGCTCGAGGAGCTGGGTCCGATCTTTGTCAAGTTCGGCCAGATCATCTCCACCCGGCGCGATCTGCTGCCACCGGATGTGGCCGCGGAACTGGCCCGCCTGCAGGACCGCGTCCCGCCCTTTCCCGGCGAAACGGCGCGCGCGATCATCGAGGACGAATACCAGCAGCCGGTGGACGGCTGGTTCGCGCATTTCGACACCGAGCCCATGGCCTCGGCCTCCATCGCCCAGGTCCATGCGGCGCGCCTGCACAGTGGCGAGGATGTCATCGTCAAGGTGGTGCGCCCGGGCATCGAGCAGGCCATTGACCGCGACCTGGGCGTGCTCTACCTGTTTGCCCGCCTGGCCCAGCGCTACTGGGCCGAGGGGTTTCGGCTGCGACCGGTGGAGGTGATCCGCGAGTTCGACACCACCCTGCACGACGAGCTCGACCTGATGCGTGAGGCGGCCAACGCCACGCAGCTCAAGCGCAACTTCCGCGACTCCGATCTGCTCTACGTGCCCGAGGTGCACTGGTCGGGCACCCACCGCCGGGTGATGGTCATGGAGCGCATCCACGGCGTGCAGATCAGCGACATCGAGGGCCTGCACCGCGCCGGTGTCGACATGAAGGCCCTGGCCGAGCGCGGCACGGAGATCTTTTTCACTCAGGTCTTCCGCGACAGCTTCTTTCACGCCGACATGCACCCGGGGAATGTCTTTGTCGATGTGCGCGATCCCGCCAACCCCCGCTACATGGCGGTGGATTTCGGCATCATGGGTTCACTCAACCCGGTGGATCACCGCTATCTGGCCGACAACTTCATGGCCTTTTTCAACCGCGACTACCGACGCGTGGCCGAGCTGCACGTGGAGTCCGGCTGGGTGCCGGCGGACACCCGGGTGGATGCGTTTGAAAGCGCCATGCGCACGGTCTGCGAGCCCATCTTCGAGCGGCCGCTGGGCGAGATCTCGCTGGGCGCGCTGCTGATGCGGCTGTTCCAGACCGGCCGGCGCTTCGACATGGAAATCCAGCCCCAGCTGGTGCTGCTGCAGAAAACCCTGCTGGCCATCGAGGGCCTGGGCCGTCAGCTCTACCCCGAGCTGGATCTGTGGGACACCGGCAAACCCTATCTCGAGCGCTGGATGCGCGAGCAGGTGGGCCCCGCCGCCTTCCTGAAAAAGGCCCGCCACGAGCTGCCCCACCTGGCCGAGACCCTGCCGACCCTGCCGCGACGGGTAGACGAGGCGCTGGGCGAGGTAACCCGCACCCGCGAGCAGATCGTCGAGCAGCAGCACCAGCTCGGTGCCCTGCGCCGGGAAATCCGCCAGAGTGGCCGCCGCGGCTTTGCCACCGGGGTGGGCGGCGCGCTGGTGGTCTCGGCTTTCATTGTCGCCGGTCTGGATGGCCGCAGCCCGGTCATGCTGGGCGAGGCGCCGCTGGTGAGCTGGGTGATCGGCAGCCTGGGCGTTGTCATCTGGGTGGCGGCCTGGCCCCGCGACTAGTCGCGCAGGATGGTCAGCCCCTTGAGCAGATTGAGCGCCTCGGCCAGGGCATAGTCGCGGGTCGCCAGGGCCGATTCGGGCGGATCGCCATCACCCGCCGCATCCGCCGGGGCATCACCGCGCAGATGACGCGGCAGGTCGGATTCGCGTAGCGGGCCGGCACGGTCCTCCGCATCCCAGACCTGCAGATTGGCCACCTGAACATCGGGCCGGATGCCTTCGGCCTGGATCGATCGCCCGTCGGGGGTGTAGTAGCGTGCCGTGGTCAGCTTGACCGCGGCGCCGTTGCGAAGCGGCAGGATGGTCTGGACCGAGCCCTTGCCAAAGGTGGCCTCGCCCATGATCACCGCACGCTCATGGTCCTGCAGCGCGCCGGCCACGATCTCCGCCGCCGATGCCGAGCCGGCGTTTACCAGCACCACCAGCGGCGCGCCTTTGAGGGCGTCATTGGGGGTGGCGGTGAAGGCATCGCGGGCCCGATCCGCCCGGCCACTGGTCGAGACGATCTCGCCGCGGCTGAGAAACGCATCGCTCACCGCCACGGCCGCATCCAGCACCCCGCCGGGGTTGTTGCGCAGATCCAGCACCAGCCCCTCAAGCGGCCCGGCCTGGTCGCGCAACCCGTCAATGGCCTCGAGGACATCCTCGCCGGTGCGTGACTGGAACTGGCTGACCCGCAGATAACCGAAGGCCGACTCGAGCACCCGCGCCTTGACGCTGTCGACCTGGATGACCGCGCGCTCGAGGGTGACCTCAATGGTGGTCTCGCCCTCGTCGCGCAGTATCCCCAGGGTGACCTCGCTGCCGGGCTCGCCGCGCATGCGCTCCACCGCCGCCTGCAGGCTCAGGCCCTTCACCGACTCGCCATTGACCCGCATGATCAGGTCACCGGGGCGGATGTCGGCGGCCTCCGCCGGCGTGCCGTCGATGGGTGCGATCACCTTGATCAGGCCGTCCTCGGTGCCCACCTCGATGCCCAGGCCACCGAACTCGCCGCGCGTGCCCTCCTGGAGCCGCTGATAGGCGTCGCGATCGAGGTAGGCGGAATGCGGATCAAGGCCCGAAAGCATGCCGCGAATGGCATGGCGGATGAGCTCATCATCATCCACCGACTCAACATAATCGCGCTGGATGCGCTCGTAGACTTCGGTAAAGCGCTGGATCTCGGCGAGGGGCAGATCATCATCCGGGCTTGCCGGCGACTGCGCGGTCACCGTCTGGACGTTGGCGAGGAGCAGGCCCAGCAGCAAGCTGGCCGTCAGGCCCTGCAGCAGTCCGGATAGGCGCATCATGTCATCCTCAATCCTGATTGTTGCGCGCCTGCAGCCAGACCATCGGGTCCACCGGCTCGCCGTCGGCGCGCAATTCGAAATAAAGCGCCGTCTCCGCCCGTCCGCCGCTACGGCCGACGGTGGCGATCACGTCGCGCGTTGTCACCCGATCACCCACATCGGCATAGAGCGCCTGGTTGCGACCGTAGAGGCTCAGATAGCCTTCGCCGTGATCAATGATGAGCAGCAATCCAAGCCCGCGCAACCAGTCGGCGAAGACCACCTGCCCGGGGGCCACCGGCGTGACCGGATCCCCCGCCTCGCCGCCGATCAAAAGCCCGGTCCAGTCAAGGTCGGCCGCGCGCTGAGCGCCGTAGCGGGCCAGCAGCGGACCCTGATGGGGCCAGCTCAGCGCCCCGGTGGCGATCTGCGCCGACGCCGCCGGCCCGGTGTCCGCCAGCCGCTCGCGCAGATCGGCGATGAGCTGATTGAGCGATTCGGCCTCGTCACGGCGCCGCGCCAGCGCATCATCGCGTTCACGGATGCGCTCGCGGGTTGATGCCAGCAGGGCGTCCCGCGCCTCCACCTTGGCCTGCAGCGCCTCGAGCTGGTCTTCGCGTCGGGCGCGGTCATTGCGCTGTGCGGCCAGCGCGGTCTCGCGCCGGGCGCGCTGGTCACGCAGCTCGCGGATGGCCGTCTCGGCGGCCCGCACCGCCCGGGTACGGGCCGCGGCAAGACGCGACTGGTACACCAGAAGCCGCTGCATCCGCGCCGGTTCGCCGGCGTTCAGCACCAGCCGCAGGGCCGGGGTGCGACCCTGGCGGTGGGTGGCGCGCAGGCCCTCGGCAAGCTGGCGGCGATGCGCCTCGCTCTGCACCGCCCGGCGGGCGATGTCCGCCTCCAGCGCGGCAATCCGCTGGCGCCGGCGCTCGATGCCCGCCTCGAGGTCGCGCAGGGCCTCGCGCGTGTCGCCCATACGCCGCTCGAGCCGACCGAGTTCGGCTTCCAGACCACCCGCGCGCTCGCGGTCGCGCGCCAACTGATCCTGCAGATCACCGATTTCCTCGCGCAGGGCCTCGAGCCGCGCCTCGCGCGACGCCAGCTCGTCCGCCTGCCCGCTCGCGGTGGCGATGGGCAGCAGCACGCAGAGGATCAAAAGGCATCGGGTCATCGGCGTGGCGTCTCGGCTGGTATACTCATCGGTTCAATTCGCATCCTAACAGCGCCGGGTCATGGATAGAGTCATAGAATTCAGCATCAACCATCCGCTGCTCATCGCATCGCTCCTGGCGGTGCTGGCCGCCCTGGTGGCCAATGAGTACCTGAACTACCGGCGCAGCCGTCAGGCCATTGATGCCAGCGATGCCACGCGGCTCTACAACCAGGACGCCGCGGTCTTCATCGACGTGCGCAATGAGAACGCCTTCCAGGCGAGCCATCTGCCCGGCGCCATCAATGTGCCCATGGCCTACATCGATCAGCGCCAGGACCGGCTCCAGCGTTACAAGCAGCGCACCCTCGTCGTGTATTGCGACACCGGGCAGCGCACCCTCAAGGCCATTCAGGCGCTCGAGGGGCAGGGCTGGTCCGATGTCCGTCAGCTGCGCGGCGGGATCAACGCCTGGCGCGAAGCGAGTCTGCCCACCGAGGGCCGCGGCTGAGTCCCCACTCACTACTGATCAGGATCCAGGAGAGACCATGGCCGAGACAGGCAACGGTACCACCGGCGCAGGCAATGGCCAGGCCGCCGGCGACAATGCCAACCCCCAGCAGTTCACCATCCAGAAGATCTATCTCAAGGACGGCTCGCTGGAGACCCCCGGCGCGCCCGAGGTGTTCACCCAGTCGTGGAAGCCCGAGGCGCGGGTCGAGCTCAACACCCGCCGCAACACGGTCAGCGACGGGCTCTACGAGATCGTGCTCACCGTCACCGTGACCGCCACGGTGGAGGAAAAGACCGCCTATCTCTGCGAGGTGCACCAGGCCGGGCTTTTCAGCGTGACCGGGTTCGAGGACAACGCCACCGATCAGCTGCTTGGCGCCTACTGCCCGGGTGTGCTGTTTGCCTATGCCCGCGAGGCGGTGAGCGATCTCACCGGCAAGGCCGGGTTCCCGCCCATGACCCTCTCGCCGGTCAACTTTGACGCACTCTATGCCCGTCAGCGCCAGCAGAATGCCCAGGCCCAGGCGCAGGCGGGCGGCGAGGAAGCCGGCACCCCGGAGTAAATAGGCGTGGCGGAATACGCGGTGCTGGGCGCCGGGTCGTGGGGCACGGCGCTAGCCCTGGTGCTGGCACGCAACGGCCACGCCGTGCGGCTGTGGGGGCATGACCCGACCAGCGTCCAGGTCATGGCCGAGCGCCGCTACAACCCGCGCCATCTCAGTGATTGCCACCTGCCGGCGGCGATCCGGCCCACGGCCGATCAACCGGCCGCGGTGGCCGGCGCCGACACGGTGCTAATTGCCGTGCCCAGTCATGCCTTTGCCACCACCGTGCAGGCCCTGGCGCCGCTGATCGGCGCGGGCACACCGGTGATGTGGGCCACCAAGGGCCTCGATCACGCCAGCGGCGGGCTGCTCCACGACGTGGCCGCGGCGGCCCTGCCCGATCAGCCCCTGGCCGCGCTGTCGGGGCCAAGCTTTGCCGGCGAGGTGGCCGCCGGCCTGCCCACCGCCGTGGTGCTCGCCGGCTCGGACCGGGCCGTTACCGAGCGACTCTGCGCCGACTTTCATGACCCGCGCTTTCGCGTCTACCGCAGTGACGACCGAATCGGCGTAGGGCTGGGTGGCGCGGTCAAGAACATCCTGGCCATTGGCACGGGCATTGCCGATGGCCTGGGGTTTGGGGCCAACGCCCGCAGCGGCCTGGTCACCCGCGGGCTTGCCGAGGTACGGCGACTGGGCGCGGTGCTGGGCGCGGATGACCGCACCCTGACCGGGCTGGCCGGCCTGGGCGATCTAATGCTGACCTGCACCGATGATCAGTCGCGCAATCGGCGCATGGGCCTGGCGCTGGGCCAAGGCGAGTCCATCGAGGCGGCCACCGCCCGCATCGGCGAGGTGGTCGAGGGGGTGCGCACCGCCACCGAGGTGGGCGAAATGGCCCGAGCGCTGGGGGTAGAGCTGCCCATCTGCAGCGCCGTCGAGGCGGTGGTCAACGGACACTGCGCCCCCGTCGACGCGGCAGGGCGGCTGATGGAGCGTCGCCGCGGGCCCGAGTTCAACGACACCGGGCCATAGCGGTCAGTCGGTCCCGACACTGCCGGCAAAGCCCTGCTGGCGCCAGGCCTCGTAGACCGTCACCGCCACGCTGTTCGACAGGTTGAGACTGCGATTGCCCGGCTGCATGGGCAGGCGCAGTCGCCGCTCCCGCGGGATGGCGGCCATCACCGCATCGGGCAGGCCGGCCGTCTCGCTGCCAAACAGCAGCGCGTCGTCGGGTCGGTAGTCGGGACGGTCGAACCGCACCCGCCCGCCGGTGGTCAGCGCCCAGACCCGCGCCGGCGCCACCGCCCGCAGGAAGGCGGCATAGTCGTCGTGCACCTCAACACGCGTTAATTCGTGATAGTCCAGCCCCGCGCGGCGCATGCGTCGGTCGTCAAGGACAAACCCCAGCGGCCGAATCAGATGCAGCCCCGCGCCGCTGTTGGCGCACAGCCGGATGACGTTGCCGGCATTGGGCGGGATTTCGGGGCAATGCAGGACGACATGGGGCAGCATGCGCGGGATTATACCCGCATCTGCAGATCCCGGATCTTGCGCGTCAGGGTATTCCGCCCCCAGCCCAGCAGGCGGGCGGCATCCTGCCGGCGGCCCCCGGTGCGTCGCAGCGCCGCTTCAATGAGCACCCGCTCGAGACGCCCGTGGGCGGCCGCCAGCGCGCCGTCATCCTGGCCGGCTGCCTGCTGATCCGCCCAGCGCGCCAGGGCACTTTCCCAGTCCGCCGGTCCATTGGCCGGCGCCGGGTCATCCACCCCGGCAAGCTCGGGCGGCAGGTCTTCCATTTCCACGCGGCGGCCGCTCGCCATGACGGTCAGCCAGCGGCAGGTGTTTTCCAGCTCGCGCACGTTGCCCGGCCAGGGCAGCGACTGCAGTCGGCGCTCCACCTCGGGCGCCAGCTGCTTGGGCTCGACGTTGAGCTCGCGCGCCGCCCGGCGCAAAAAGTGATCCGCCAGACCGGGGATATCCGCCTGGCGCTCGCGCAGCGCCGGGCAGTGGATGCGGATGACGTTGAGCCGGTGGAACAGATCCTCGCGAAAGCGCCCGTCCGCCACCAGCTCGTCGAGGTTCTGGTGGGTGGCGGCGATGATGCGCACGTCCACCTGCATCGGCGTATGCGCCCCCACCCGGTAGAACTCACCGTCGGCGAGCACCCGCAGCAGGCGGGTCTGCAGCTCGGCGGGCATGTCACCAATCTCGTCAAGGAACAGCGTCCCGCCATTGGCCTGTTCGAAACGCCCGCGGCGGAGCTGATGGGCGCCGGTGAACGCGCCCTTTTCGTGGCCGAAGAGCTCGGATTCCATCAGATCGCGCGGGATGGCGGCCATATTCAGGGCAATGAACGGGTGATCGGCCCGCGGGCTGTGACGATGCAGCGACCCGGCCACCAGCTCCTTGCCGGTGCCCGACTCGCCGTTGATGAGCACCGTGATATTGGAGCGCGACAGCCGGCCGATGGCGCGGAACACCTCCTGCATGGCCGGGGCCTCGCCGATGATCTCGGGCATGCGCCCGCCGGGCTCGTCCGCCGGGGCGCTGCTGCGCACCGCCGCCGCCGCACGACGCACCAGATCGATCGCCTCCTCGACATCGAAGGGCTTTGGCAGGTACTCGAACGCCCCGCCCTCGTAGGCCGATACCGCGGCATCCAGATCGGAATGGGCAGTCATCACAATCACCGGCAGGTCGGGATCAACCCCGTGCACCCGCTTCATCAGCGTCAGGCCGTCGAGGCGCGGCATGCGGATGTCGGTGATCAGCACATCCGGGGGATCGGACTCGATGGCGGCCAGCGCTGCCTCGCCGGTCTCAAAGTCCACGGCCTGCATGCCATCCCGCTCGAGGGCCTTTTTCAGGACCCAGCGGATGGAGCGGTCATCGTCGATAATCCAGACATTGATCGGGTCAGCCATCAGGCATCCTCCAGCGGTAACCAGACGGTGAAAACGGTGCGGCCCGGCTCGCTGGTGCACTCAATCAGCCCGCCGTGCTGATTGACCAGATTCTGGGCGATCGGCAGGCCGATGCCGCTGCCCTCGGCACGCCCGGTCACCATCGGGTAGAAAATCTGATCCTGCATGGCCGGGGTGATGCCCGGCCCGTCATCCACGACATCAATACGCGCCACCAGCCGATGCTGCCGATCGCCAATGGTGAAGCGCCGCTGCGTGCGGGTCTGCAGCGTGATCGTGCCCGACTGGCCCAGCGCCTGCAGAGCGTTGCGGACCAGGTTGAGCAGGGCCTGGATGAGCTGATCGCCGGCGGCCCGCATCACCGGGATACTGGGGTCGTAATCGCGCCGGATCTCGACGCCCGCCGGCGCCTCCACCACGGCGAGGCTGCGCACATGCTCGAGCACCTCGTGGAGATTGGTGGGGGCGTGCTCGATGCGCGAGTCCGGGCCGAGCAGGCCGTTGACCAGCGTGCGCAGGCGATCCGCCTCGCTGATGATGATGCGCGTGTACTCGCGCTGATCCTCGTCGGAGAGCTCGGACTCGAGCAGTTGGGCCGCTCCGCGCAATCCCCCGAGGGGGTTTTTGATCTCGTGGGCCAGGCCGCGGATCAACTCGCGAATGGCCTGGTTCTGGGCGATCAGCCGATTCTCGCGGGAGATGCGCAGATGCCGGTCGAGCTGCTCGAACTCGAGCAGCAGCACGTCCACCGTCTCCAGCGGCGTGATGGCGCAGTCGACGGTAATGGTGCGCTCCGGACCCAGCACAAGCCGCATCTCGCGCTCGGTATAACTGGCGGCCTGGGAGAAGGCCTGCTGGATGGCGTCGTCAAGGCCGGCGAGGGCTGGGACGAACTGCAGCAGGGACTCGCCCAGTGCCTGGCGGCTGCTGACGTGCAGGAGCCATTCCGCCGCCGCGTTCATGCGAATGATCCGACGCTCGTCATCGATCGCCACCACCGCCCGGGTGAGGTTATCGAGAATCTCGCGGGCATCGATTGGCATCGCATCCGTCATCATCGACCTCGATTGAAGAAAAAAACCCCCGCGGAGGCGGGGGTCTTTGCGGTACCGTCTCCACGATCGGTGCGGATCACACGCTGTAGTAGAGATCGAACTCGATCGGGTGAGTGGTCATGCGCAGCTGCTGCACGTCCTCGCGCTTGAGCTCGATGTAACCGTCGATGGAATCGTCGGTGAACACCCCGCCCACCTTCAGGAAGTCGCGATCCTGATCGAGGGCATCCAGTGCCTCTTCCAGCGAGAACGCCACCTTGTCGATCTCGGCCTCTTCCTCGGGCGGCAGATCGTAGAGATCCTTGTCCATGGCATCGCCGGGATGGATCTTGTTCTGAATGCCGTCGAGGCCGGCCATCAGCATGGCGGCGAAGCACAGGTACGGGTTGGCGGTGCTGTCGGGGAAGCGCAGCTCGATGCGCCGGGCCTTGGGGTTGGCCACCCAGGGGATGCGCACCGACGCCGAGCGGTTGCGCGCCGAGTAGGCCAGCAGAACCGGTGCCTCAAAGCCCGGGACCAGCCGCTTGTAGCTGTTGGTCGAGGCGTTGGCAAAGGCGTTAATGGCCTTGGCGTGCTTGATCAGACCGCCGATGTAGTAGAGCGCCGTCTCGGACAGGCCGCCGTACTGGTCACCGGCAAACAGCATCTCGCCGGTCTTGCCGATGGACTGATGGACGTGCATGCCGCTGCCGTTGTCACCCACCACGGGCTTGGGCATGAACGTGGCGGTCTTGCCGTAGGCCGCGGCCACGTTGTGGACGACATACTTGAGCGTCTGCACCTCGTCGGCCTTCTTGACCAGGGTGTTAAAGCCAACGCCCAGCTCGCACTGCCCGGCGGTGGCCACCTCGTGGTGATGCACCTCGGTGGTCATGCCGACCTCGGTCAGGCACTCGAGCATGGCCGAGCGCATGTCGTGGAGGCTGTCCACCGGCGGCACCGGAAAGTAGCAGCCCTTCAGACCCGGGCGATGGCCCATGTTGCCGTCGGGATAGACCTTCTCGGTATTCCAGTCCGCCTCGGCCGAGTCGATCTTGTAGAACGAGCCGCTCATGTCGGTGGCAAAGCGGACATCGTCGAACACGAAGAACTCGTTCTCGGGGCCGAAGTAGGCGACGTCACCCACGCCGGTGGACTGCAGATAGGCCTCGGCGCGCTGGGCGATGGAGCGCGGATCGCGGCCATAGCCCTGCATGGTGTTGGGCTCGATGATCTGGCAGACCAGGTTGAGGGTCATGTCGTCGAAGAACGGATCGAGCATGGCGGTATCGGCATCGGGCATGAGGATCATGTCCGACTCGTTGATGCCCTTCCAGCCATCGATCGAGGAGCCGTCGAACATCTTCCCCTCGGTGAACATATCCGCGTCCACGGCTTGGGCTGGCAGCGTTACGTGCTGCTGCTTGCCCTTGGGGTCGGTGAAGCGCAGATCCACGAAGCGGACCTCGTTGTCCTTGATCATGGCAAGAACGTCGTCGGCGGTTTGAGCCATCGTTTGGCCTCCAGTCATGTTCGTTGAAAAAGTCCCCCTCGGATAAGCATTTTCCATGCCAGACCGTGGCAGCGCACCAGAACGGGCCATCGTGCGACCGATTACGGGCATCATTGAGGTGCATGCACTATGGTAGAGCATAAGGCGGTGCAAGCGCACCATAACCGTGCATTGCGCCCGGTCCGGCCGCCTGACAGGGGAGGCGCGGCCGGGCTATACTCCGGCTTTTCGCCGTGTTGCTGGAGAGCACCGATGACCTTTCAGGCGCTGATTCTCGCGCTGCAGAAATACTGGGCCGACCGCGGCTGCGTGCTCATGCAGCCACTCGACATGGAAGTCGGCGCGGGCACCTTCCACCCCGCGACCTTCCTGCGCTCCATCGGTCCCGAACCGTGGCGGGCCGCCTATGTGCAGCCGTCACGACGGCCCACCGACGGGCGCTATGGTGAAAACCCCAACCGGCTGCAGCACTACTACCAGTTCCAGGTGGCACTCAAACCCTCGCCCCGCGATATCCAGGAGCAGTATCTGGGCTCGCTCGAGGCGCTGGGCATCGACCCGCTGGTCCACGACATCCGCTTTGTCGAGGACAACTGGGAGTCGCCCACGCTGGGTGCATGGGGGCTGGGCTGGGAGGTCTGGCTGAACGGCATGGAAATCACCCAGTTCACCTACTTCCAGCAGGCGGGCGGACTCGACTGCCACCCGGTCACCGGCGAGATCACCTACGGCCTCGAGCGCATCGCCATGTATCTCCAGGAAGTGGAAAGCGTGTTCGATCTGGTCTGGAGCGAGGGCGTGGACGGGCCGGTCACCTATGGCGATGTCTACCTGCAGAATGAGCGCGAGCAGTCGCGCTACAACTTCGAGGAAGCCGATGTCGGGAGCCTGTTCCAGGCCTTCGACAGCCACGAGCGCGAGTCGCTGCGGCTGGTCGAGCAGGGTCTGGCGCTGCCGGCCTATGAAATGGCGATGAAGGCCTCGCACACCTTCAACCTGCTCGATGCCCGCCATGCCATTTCGGTCACCGAGCGGCAGGGCTATATCCTGCGGGTGCGCACCCTGGCCCGCGCCTCGGCCCGGGCTTTCTATGAGGCCCGCGAGGCACTGGGTTTTCCGCTGTGCCGATCGACCGGTCAGGATCGGAGCGTGGCATGAGCGAGGACACGGCAACCCTGCTCTTTGAACTGGGCATGGAAGAGCTCCCGCCCGGCGCGCTGGACACCCTGAGTGAGCGCCTGGCCGACGCCGTGGCGGAGGGTCTGGACCGGGCTGGCGTCAGTCACGGTCCGGTCCGCGCCCTGGGCGCGCCGCGGCGGCTCGCCGTACAGATCGATGGCGTCGCCCGGCGCCAGCCCGATCGCGACTTCGAGCGGCGCGGCCCGGCCCGGGCGGTGGCCTTTGACGAATCCGGCGCCCCCACCCGCGCCGCCGAGGGCTTCGCGCGGTCCTGCGGTGTCGAGGTGGCGCAGCTGGGCGTCCTCGAGACCGACGACGGCGCCTGGCTGGTCCACCGCGGCACCGAGCCGGGGCGTGATACCGGGGCATTGCTGCCGGGCATCATCGATCATGCCCTCACCCAGTTGCCCATCCCCAAGCGCATGCGCTGGGGGGATCAGACCAGCGAGTTCGTCCGCCCGGTGCACTGGGTGGTGCTGATGCTTGATGACCGGGTGGTGCCGGCCAAGATCTTCAGCGTGCCGAGCGGCCGCGAGAGCCGGGGCCACCGCTTTCATCACCCCCAGCCGGTCAGCCTGGCTGAGGCGGCCGACTACACCGCCGCCATGCGCGCGGCCCATGTGCTGGTCGATCGCACCGCCCGACGCGACCATATCCTCGAGGGTGTACGGGCCGAGGGCGAGGCCATTGGCGGTCATGCGGTCATCGACCCCGGGCTGCTTGACGAGGTGAACGCCCTGGTGGAATGGCCGGTGGTGCTATCGGGCAGCTTTGACGAGGCCTTCCTGCGGGTCCCGCCCGAGGCGCTGATCTCGAGCATGCAGGGCCATCAGCGCTACTTTCCGGTGCGTGACGGCGACGGGCAGCTGCTGCCGCGCTTTATCACCGTGGCCAATATCGACAGTCGTGACCCGGCGCGGGTCGTGGCCGGCAACGAGCGGGTGATCCGGCCGCGTCTCGCCGATGCGGCGTTTTTCTGGGACCAGGATCGCGCCCGCTCGCTGGAGTCGCGACGGCCGGCGCTTGATCAGGTGGTGTTTCAAAAGCAGCTGGGCACGCTGGCGGATAAGTCCGCGCGGGTGGCAGCGCTGGCGGCGGACTATGCCGGGGCGTTCGAGACCGACCCGGCCCAGGCCGAGCGCGCCGGGCAGCTGGCCAAGGCGGATCTGCTCACCGAAATGGTGGACGAATTCCCCGACCTGCAGGGCGTAATGGGCCGCTACTACGCTCGCGAAGACAGCGAGCCGGATGCGATTGCCGCGGCCCTCGACGAGGTCTACCAGCCCCGGTTTGCCGCCGACGCGGTCGCGCCCTCGCCGCTGGGACGGCTGCTGGCGGTGGCCGAACGCGCCGACACCCTGGTCGGGATCTTTGCCATCGGCAAGGCGCCAACCGGCGCCAAGGATCCGTTTGCCCTGCGCCGGGCCGCGGTGGGGCTGCTGCGCAGTGTCATCGAAGGCGAGCATGCCATTGACGTGGCCGCACTCCTGTCTGCTGCCGCCGCGCGTCAGCCGGCGGCGCTCAATGCCGCGGAGCAGGTCGAGCCGCTGGTGGAGTTCTGTCTCGAGCGGCTGCGCGGGCTTTATCAGGAGGCGGGTTACGGCGCGGAGCTGTTCGAGGCCGTGCGCTCGGTGCGCTCGCCGGGCTCGTTGACGCCGCTTGATTTCGACCGCCGACTACGGGCCTGTCACGACTTCGCACGGCTGCCCGCCGCCGGCAGTCTGGCCGCCGCCAACAAGCGCATTCGCAACATCCTGCGCAAGGCCGCTACCGACATCCCCGCGCAGGTGGACACCACGCAGCTTGCCGAACCCGCCGAGCAGGCCCTGGAAAGCGCGCTCGCATCGCGCTCACCGGCCGTGGACGCGCTCATTCGGCGCAGCGCCTACAGCGAAGCGCTGGCCCAGCTCGCGGAGCTGCGTGAGCCGGTGGACCGGTTCTTTGACGAGGTCATGGTCATGAGCGATGACCCGGCCATCCAGGCCAATCGCCTGGCCCTGCTGCAGCGTCTGCAGGATCAGTTCCTTGCCATTGCCGATGTCTCGGCGCTGCCGGAATCGGCCTGAGTGGTGTGGCCGGGCTGCGTGCTGCTCGATCGCGACGGCGTGATCAACCAGGACTCGGCGGCCTACATCCGCTGCCTGGATGATTGGCAGCCCCTGGCGGGGAGCCTTGCGGCGATCGCCCGGCTGACCCGCGCCGGCATCCCCGTGGCGGTCTGTACCAACCAGTCAGCCATCGCGCGCGGCCTGATGCCGGCCACGGCCCTCGATGCAATTCACCAGCACATGGCGGCGGCCATCGAAGCGGCGGGGGGACGGCTTGCCGGCGTGTTTGTCTGCCCCCATGGTCCGGCGGATCAGTGCTCCTGTCGCAAACCCGCGCCGGGACTGGTGCATCAGGCGCTGCAGGCCCTGGGCTGTCCGAGGGCGGCGGCGCTATTCATCGGTGATAGCCGCCGCGATCTGGACGCCGCGCGAGCGGCGGGAGTCACTCCCTGGCTGGTCCGCACCGGCAATGGCCGCGCCACCGAAACCGATCCCGGCGCGTCGGTAGCCGTGCATGACGATCTGGCCGCGGCGGTCGAGGCCGTGCTCGCATGAGTGCCGGACCCGCGGCCGCGTCCGGTGCCGGCAGCCTGCTGCGGGGAATCGTCTTTCGGGTCGGGCTGGTGGTCACGGTCATTTTCTGGGCGCTGATCAGCCTGCCGAGCTTTCCGTTGCCACTGCCCTGGCGCTACTGGTGGATCACCCGCTGGTGCAGGATCGTCGCCGCCATGGTCCGCTACATCGGCGGTATCCGCATAGAAATCAGTGGCCTGGAGAATCGCCCTGAGCAACCGGGTGTGGTCATCGCCAAGCACCAGAGCGCTTGGGAAACCCTCAGCCTGCTGCCATGGTTTTATCCGCAAAGCTGGGTGCTCAAGCGGGAACTGCTCAGAATCCCGGTGTTCGGCTGGGGGCTGGCACGGCTCGATACCATTGCCATTGACCGCCGCGCCACACGGGAGTCCCTTCGGCAGGTGGTCCGCCAGGGGCGTGACAAGCTCCGGCAGGGCCGCTGGGTAGTGATTTTTCCCGAAGGCACCCGAGTGGCCCCCGGTGAGCGCGGGCGCTACCAGCAGGGCGGCGCACTGCTGGCCTGTCAGGCCGGCGTGGCGGTCACGCCGGTGGCGCATAACGCCGGCGAACACTGGCCGCGGCGCGGACTGCGGCTGTTCCCGGGGACCATTCGTGTCGAGATCGGCCCAGCGATCCCCACCGCCGGGCGGTCGCCGGCGGCGGTCAATCAGGAGGCCGAGGCCTGGATTGAGGCGGCGATGGAGCGCATCAGCACGCCTACACGTCGAGGTTGCTGACCTGCAGGGCGTTCTTCTCGATAAAGGCCCGCCGGGGCTCGACGTGATCGCCCATCAGGGTGGTGAAGATATCGTCGGCGCCGACCACATCCTCGATCTTGACCTGCAACAGCCGCCGCGTTTCGGGATCCATGGTGGTTTCCCAGAGCTGATCGGGGTTCATCTCGCCCAGGCCCTTGTAGCGCTGCACGGACAGGCCGCGACGGCCCTCCTCCATCAGCCACTCCACCGCCTGACGGAAATCGCTGACGGCTTCGCGGCGATCGCCCCGGCGGATCTCCGCGCCCTCGCCAATCAGAGTCTGCAGTGATTCGGCCAGCCGGCGGATGCTCTCGTACTCCCGGGACAGGAAAAACGCCGCCGGGAACGTGTACGGGTAGAGGATCCCGTGCATGCGCTTGGTGATCACGGCGTCCTGAAAGCCGCCATCGGGGCCGGTCTGCACCTTGACGCGGTACTCCGTCCCGGTGGGCAATCCCTGATTGATCTGCTCGCCAAGGGCCTCGAACCACGCCCGAAGGGCCTCGCCATCGCGCAGGCTGTCCTCATCCAGCGGCGGGCGGTCGACCATGGCCCGCAGGATGACCGGATCGGAGCGCCGGCCGAGATGGTCGATCATCTCCATGGTATCGAGATACTGGCGGATCAGCCGCTCAAGGGCTTCGGGGCCGATTAGCGGCGCCTCTGCCGAGGGCTGCAGGCTGGCCCCGGACAGCGAGAGCTGGAGCAGGTAGTTGGTCAGCTCGCGCTCATCCTTGACGTAGTGCTCCTGTTTGCCGCGCCGAACCTTGTAGAGCGGCGGCTGGGCGATGTAGACATGGCCCCGCTCGACAAGCGTCGACATCTGCCGGTAGAAGAACGTCAGCAGCAGCGTCCGGATGTGAGATCCGTCAACGTCGGCATCGGTCATGATGATGATCCGGTGGTAGCGCAGCTTTTCGGGGTCGAACTCCTCGCGCCCGATGCCACAGCCCAGCGCAGTGATCAGCGTGCCGACCTCCGCCGAGGAGAGCATCTTGTCAAAGCGGGCTTTTTCAACGTTCAGGATCTTGCCCTTGAGTGGCAGGATGGCCTGAGTACGGCGGTCGCGGCCCTGCTTGGCGGAACCACCCGCCGAGTCACCCTCCACCAGATAGAGCTCTGACTGGGCCGGGTCCTTTTCCTGGCAGTCGGCGAGCTTGCCGGGCAGGCCGGCCACGTCCAGCGCGCCCTTGCGGCGGGTCATCTCGCGGGCCTTGCGGGCGGCATCCCGCGCACGGGAGGCGTCGATGACCTTCTCGAGAATGGCGCGGGCGTCGTTGGGGTTTTCGTACAAAAAGGCGTGCAGCGCTTCGGACAGGCTCGACTCCACCGCGCCTTTCACCTCGGAGGAGACCAGCTTTTCCTTGGTCTGGGAGGAGAACTTCGGATCCGGCACCTTTACCGAGATCACGGCGGTCAGTCCCTCACGTATATCATCGCCACTGGGCGTGACCTTGAGCTTTTTACTAAAGCCCTCGGTGTCCATGTACTGGTTGAGCGTGCGCGTCAGTGCCGCGCGGAATCCCGCCATGTGGCTGCCGCCGTCCTTTTGCGGGATGTTGTTGGTAAAACAGAAGATCGCCTCCTGATAGGAATCGCTCCACTGCATGGCGACTTCCACGAGGATCTCGTCGCGTTGCGTGCTGAGGAAGAAAACCGACGGATGCAGCGGCGTCTTGTTCTTGTTGAGGTGCTCGACAAAGGCCCGAATGCCGCCGGCGTACTCGAAGGCATCCTCGCGCTCGCTGGTCTCGTCCTTGAGCACGATGCGCACGCCCGGGTTAAGGAACGAAAGCTCGCGGAAGCGCTTGGCGAGGATGTCGTAGTTAAAATCGATGTTGGTAAACACATCGGGACTGGGGTGAAAGGTAATCCGCGTACCGGTGGTCTCGGTCTCGCCGGCCACCTTGAGCGGCGCCACCGGCTCGCCCGCCGCATACTCCTGCATGTACAGCTTGCCGTTTTTATTGACGACCAGCCGCAGATGATCGGAGAGCGCGTTGACCACCGATACCCCCACGCCGTGCAGCCCGCCGGACACCTTGTAGGAGTTGTTGTCGAACTTGCCGCCGGCATGCAGCACGGTCATGATCACTTCCGCCGCCGAACGGCCCTCCTCGGGGTGGATATCCACCGGCACGCCACGGCCGTTGTCCTCGACGGACACCGACTGGTCGCCATGCAGGGTGACCTCGATCTCGGAGCAGTAACCCCCCAAGGCCTCGTCCACGGCATTATCCACCACCTCGAAGACCATGTGATGGAGACCCGTGCCGTCATCGGTATCGCCGATATACATCCCCGGCCGCTTGCGCACGGCGTCCAGCCCGCGCAGCACCTTGATCTGGGAAGAATCGTATTCGCTGTTTGCGCTCATCGGATAACCTTTTCGAACAAGACCCCGAGTATAACCGATATCGGCAAGCAACAGGTGACGGCGGATCAACCGCTTGTCGTGACGACCCGACCATGTTCCACGTGGAACCATCGCGCCGCACCTTCCACCGGTAGGAGGTCGCCCTCGATGGCCGTGAGGAACACCTGCGCCCCGCCCACCTCGAGCCGCCGCACCAGATCACTGCGGTGAGCCCGATCCAGCTCCGCCGGCAGATCATCCACCAGCAGCAGCGGCCGCTGGGTTGCCGCGCCGGTCCAGTGATCCGTGAGTGCGAGCTTGATGGCCGCCACCAGCAGCTTCTGCTGACCCCGGCTGAGATAACTGGTCGCCTCAACGCCATCCGCGGTCACGCGAAAGTCAGCGCGATGCGGCCCATGCAGGCTGAAGCCCTGGGCCAATTCCTGCGGGCGGGAGGCGGCCAGCACGGTATCCAGCGTCTCGCCGGCCCGCCAGCCAGTGCGATAACGCCAGTCCAGACGCACCGACGGCAACCACGCACCGGCAATGGCGAGGGCATTGGGCAACACGCACTGCAGAAAGCGCTGCCGTCGCTCGTCCACCCGTGCGGCCGACTCCGCCATTTCCGGCTCCCAGGCCTGCGCCAGGCGCCGGTTACCAGATTTGAGGGCCACATTGCGCTGGCGCAGGGCCCGCTGATAGCGCCGCCATTCATCCCGGTAGGATGGTTCCACGTGGAACACGCCCCAATTGAGGAAGGCGCGCCGCGTCGCTGGCCCATCCGTCAGCAGCCGCTGCGCCTCAGTGTTCAGCACCTGCACCGGGAGTAACCAGGCGGATTCCGACAGGGCGGTCACATCCCGGCCATCCAGCCGTACCCGCGTCTCGCCGGATCGATGCTGCACCCCCAGACGGTGCAATTGCCCGCCGGCGCGGATCCGACCGCTCACCAGCGCCTCCGTCTCGCCCGTACGGATCAGTCGCGCGGTGCGGTGGGTGATAAAGCTGCGCGAGCGCGCCAGGAAGTGGATAGCCTCCAGCAGACTGGTCTTGCCGGCGGCGTTGGCACCCTGAAAGACATTCAGCCGCGGATCCGGATCAATGGCCCCGGCGACCAGATGGCGAACGGACTGCCAGCGACAGTGGGTGAGACCGTCCACACCCGCTGACTCGTCCATCCCTAGAGACGCATCGGCATAACGACGTAGCGCGCCTCGCGCAGGGTCTCGCCCAGGATCAGCGCGCTGCTGTTGGCGTCGCGCACGTATAGCTGGACCGTGTTCTCATCGATGGCTGCCAGGGCATCCAGCATGTAGCTGGCATTAAAGCCGATCTCCATGGCCTCGCCGTTGAACGACGCGGGTACCTGCTCTTCGGCCTCTTCCTGCTCGGGGTTGTTGGACTGAATGCG
>Ga0102939_1000052_pt1 | contig 35513 bp, 45 predicted proteins | sample SalPon2_B_H2O_MG_FD_78214 | JGI IMG/M metagenome (GOLD analysis project Ga0102939, IMG submission 78214) | Salt pond water microbial communities from South San Francisco under conditions of wetland restoration - Salt Pond MetaG R2_B_H2O_MG | ecosystem: Environmental > Aquatic > Non-marine Saline... | reverse complement strand
TGAAAACCTGGCTTAAGGCCGAACCAGACCTGCCACGCGTACACCATCGAAAGGAATGCGCAGAACAGCAGGGCCGTAAAGCGGAAGTTTTCAGTTTTCTCCATCTACTCAAGCTGCCTCAAAATCTCTGCAGTATCCTCGACACCGATCGACATGATCAACCGGGAAAGTCGAGGCCCCTGCTCTCTCGATAAGAGAGTTTTGTAGGCCGCCGTGAAGAACTCACCGGTTCCCAGAGCTGAATCCTCCTTTACGTCGAAGATCTTGCCGTCAAGATCGTCCTGGTCCTCAAAATCGGTTGATTCAAGCAACTCGGCGAGTAAGACCATGGCCTCTTTCTCATCTTCGCTGAGTTCCTCTCGTACCTCGTCAGTTATTTCTTTGTTGATCTCGTAGACGTAATCCTCTGGTGCGTAGTCACGAGCCCAGTTCTTCGCCCTTTCCAGGCGTTCAAGTACTCTATCAGCGTTTCTCTCTGAGATATCTTCGGGTATATGGCCTGTACGCTTCAAAGATTCAATGCCTTTATCCTCCCATTCATCTTCCGGCACTGTCTGTGCTATAAAGGCCGCGTGCTGGAATGGAACTCTGACAGGCTGTTCTTCCGGTATCTCAACCATCGCAATCTCGTATACTCGTTTCCAGTGCTCTCTCTTCCTGTCGTTCTCTACCTCTTCAGGATTGAAGTACGCGTTCTCTACCTTGTCGAATTTGTCGTATCTCTGCAAGATATCCTCCGACTGGAAGGGAATCTCGAAGGCCTTGCTTGGTTTTGTGTTTGAGAATAAAAACCTGATTATCTCTGGTGAGTAAACCTCTTTCAGCGTGGAGACTGTGAATACGTTTTCTCCGGAGCTGGATGAGATTTTGGCGCCGTCCTTTGTCACGAACTCGTACATCTGGTGGACAGGCGGCTCTTTATCGAATATTTTTCTTGCGAGTTCATTCCCTGTATCCCGTGAGCCTCCTGAGGCCGAGTGTTCTTTTCCTGCTGGCTCGAAGTTGACTCCTTCGTACTCCCAGCGCATAGGCCAGTCGACACGCCACGGAAGCTTGACGGAAGGATTCTCCTTGAAGTTCAGCTCGTGTTCCTCTCCGCATTCCTCACAGTAGTACTCGACAGTGTATTCGCCGTCGTACTCTGTTACATCTGTGAAGTCCTTACCGCATTCCTTGCAGTAAACTCTTAACGGGAAGTAAGGCTCTTCCAGAGGTTCTCTTCTGTACTTGTCAAGTATCTCTTTGATTTCCTCCCGGTTGTTCATCGCTTTCCTGATCTGCTCGGTGTATTCGCCGGCCTTGAACTTCTGGCTCTGCCGGATAAACTCGATATCCATATGCATATCCTCCAGCTCATCTTCAAGCCGGGCCTCGAAATGCTCTGCGTAACTGTCATGGCAACCTTCCGGATCCGGGACCTCGCTTAATGGAAGGCCTATGTGCTGCTCCCATTCGTCTGGAACGTTGGACGGAACCTTTCTGAATCTATCGTAGTCATCCCAGGAGTAGATAAACCGGACGTCTTCGCCGTAGTTCTTCAGCGATTTGACAACGAAGTCTGTAGTAATTATTTCTCTAAAGTTTCCTGCGTGCACAAGGCCTGAAGGAGAAATCCCTGATGCACACACATAAGTTTCTTCATCTTCGAATTTTTTCCTGACACCGAAGGCCAGCTGATCCGACCAGAAAAGAGGTTGCTCGCTCATGAAGGCTTTTTATCTACAGAATTTTTTATACCGCTCGATACTCAAGCACGAGTTTTTAAGCATCAAACACGTCAACGATTTACATGATCTACGGACTTGAACCACGTCTGATCTTTTCAATAATTTTTCTGGCCGCACTGACAGCATTTCTTTGGTATGACAGAGACAAGATACAACGCGTTTCAATACTTTTCTACAGAAGAACAAAACACGGCGTCGAGTTAATAGACAGTATAGCTAAAAAACTTCCGCGATTCTGGAACTTTTACGGCTGGACAGGAGTGCTCTTCGGCGTCCTGACAATCCCAGCAGTACTTATCCTTGCGGGAACATCTATACTACGATTCTTCAAGGAGCCAGCGGCAGGTGGAGGCCCCGCACTCATCGCACCGGGCCTAGGATCGGAGGCCACATATCAGTCAGGGGTGTCATTCATTCCTGTAGAGTACTGGATAATCTCTATAGCAGTACTAATGGTTGTCCACGAGTTCAGCCACGGCATAGTAGCCCGTGCAGAGGATTTCGATATTAACTCTGTCGGATGGCTGGTCATGGGAGTGATCCCGGGAGCATTCGTAGAGCCAAAGGGAGAGGACATGCTTCCCGGCGATGAAGAGGAGGAAGACCAAGCATCTGAAACCTCTGAAGATGATAGAGGTGAGAATGACGGCAACGGCGGTATGTGGGATCAGGGAACCTGGACTCAGAGACTGAAAGTTCTCTGTGCAGGAAGCTTTGCAAACTACGCTACTGCAGCGCTTTTTGCACTTTTATTCCTTGGAACAGTAACCGCAACCACGAACATGGTTCAGTCCGGTTTCATCGGCATCCAGACTCAGCCAGGAGACGGAGGCCTTCAATACGAGGCCATGGAAGAGTTTCCAGCGTTTGAAGCAGGTATGAGAAATGGTACGCTGGTATCGATCAATGGAACAAATATCAGCAGTCAGGAAGATCTGCAGAATGTATCTGAAGGCTTGAGCCCGAACCAGTCACTTTTAATCCAGACTACCGAAGGCCAGTTCACAGTCAAGGCCACAGAGTACCAGTACAGGGAGTACAAGCAGAGTATCTTGCCTTTCGCTTCCGGCATGCAGTGGTTTATCAATCTGCTGCAGACAGTGGCTTACCTGAACTTTGTGGTAGGGTTCTTCAACATGCTGCCGGCGAAGCCTCTTGACGGAGGTCAGGTTATGGATACTTTCCTTGAAAGGTTCTATCCTGAGGGCCGTGGCTACCTGAACTATTGGTCTCTGTTTGTCTGGGCGGTCTTGCTTGGTTCGATCGTACTCGGCATCTACACTTCGTTACTCTAATATACCTCTTTCCCTCTTTCCTTATCCATGAGCTATGATTACGAGGCCGGAGTCTGCAACATCAACCCTTACCAGCAGAAAAGAAGATATCTGATGGCAGTAATAGGGTTCACAGCAGCAGGAGCACTGGCCCTCGCAACATACAGTTTCAATCTTCAACCATTGATGACAGCGGGAGTATTCGCCGCATTGATGGCAGGGTTCGAAGGCCTGTACCAGGGCAGATTCAGCTTTTGCGCAGGATTCGCCCATCAAGGAGTAAGAAGCAAAGGTGAGGAAGACGAGACAGAAGAAGTACCTGAAAGCCAGATGGAGGAGGACAGGGAAATGGCATACAGGATTCATTACTACTCGATTCTATCCTCAACATTCCTGACAGCAGTCTTCTACGCCGCAACTTTCAGCCTCTAAAACTTCTTTTTCTTCTCTATTTTTTCTTTCATCTTCTTATTTCAGGCCGTGAATTTTCCAAACCTATTTGTAATTAAAGCCAGATTAACCCAATATGACACATAAAATAGAGTTCACCGACCGAGATGAAGAAGTCGAGGCAGAGGACGGCCAGTCAGTACTTCAGGCCCTTCTACATGGAGGAGTAGAATGGATGCATGCCTGCGGAGGCTTCTGCAACTGCACCACCTGCAGGGTAAAGATTGAAGAAGGAGTGGAAAACGTCAGCGAAATGCAGGAAGACGAGAAAAACACCTTGAGAAGGTTCCAGGGTGAGGAAGTACTCGAAGGCCCGTTCAGGCTTGGCTGTCAAGTGGAGGTCCATGGTGATATCAAAATCTCGGAACCAGACTGGTATTGATCGATAACGGAGTTTTTATCTTTGAAAATACAAGAAGTAGATAGAAATGGATATCTCTGAGTTAAGGAAACTAGGAAGAACCGTGTGGCTGAAAATGAAGGGGGACTGTATTTTCTGTGAAATAATCCAGAGCAGAGATGGAAAAATACTTTTTGAAAATGAATCGGTTATTGCTTTTGCACCCCTAAAACGAGGTATTCTTTCTAAGGGCCATATGCTGGTTGTGCCTAAGAAGCACTACGAAGATATCTTTGATATTCCTCCAGAGGTCCTTTCAGAGGTAAGTAAAACAGCTAAAGAGATAGCTCAAACCTTAAAGGATGCGGAAGAACTTAACTCGGTTAACATACTACATGCAAGCGGTGAAAACGCTCAACAATCTATCAATCACTTTCATCTCCACCTAGTGCCAAGAACAGAAGACGATCTTGACCTATGGCCTGAGACAGATTATGAAGAACAGGACTAAGATAAAAACTACGCAAAAATAAGAAAGAAGCTTGAGCAGATAACATGAAAGACCTAATTATTGTAGGTGCAGGTCCTGTAGGATCACATCTCGCACAGAAAATGCAGGAGAAGGGCCTCGAAGTGCTTGTAATAGAAAGAAGCGATGAGATAGGTCAGCCCCTTGCCTGTTCAGGCCATGTATCGCCTGATATATGGGACTTCGTACCTGAAGGTTCGAAAGAAAGACTTTATCAGAATGAGATCGAAGGCGCGAACTTTCATAGTGATTCAGGCCGGGAATACTCTTTCTACAAAGACGATACAGTCTCCTATGTTATTGACCGGGTCGAGTTTGACAAGGTTAAGGCTGAACAGGCCCGCGAAGCTGGAGCACGGTACAAAATGGGAGAGACAGTACGAAAAGTAAAGGAAAAAGAAGATAGAGTGATGATTGAAACAGACAAAGATAGTTATGAGGCCTTTATGGTGGCAGGGTGTGATGGAGCATCTTCTACAGTCAGAACAGAGGCAGGCCTTCCAGAACCTGATCGTTTTTACCAGGGAATACTCTGTTTTTCTGACGAGGAAGATTCATCCGACTTCGTAGATGTCTTTCTAGATGTACCGGAGTTTTTCGGCTGGAGGATACCTCGTGGAGACTCTGTAGAGTACGGCGTGGCAGTTCCGCCTGGAGAAAACCCTCAGAAATGGCTGGAAAAAATTACAGATAGATTTATCGGTGAGGGGGAAAGAAGAAATATCTGTGCGGGCGCAATACCTATAGGCCCGCCGGAAAAAGTTATATCTGAGAGAGTCTTCCTTCTAGGCGATGCAGCAGGCCAGACCAAGCCGTTCACCGGAGGAGGAATACTTTATGGAATTAGGGCCGCAGAAGAAGCAGCAGATACAGTATCTGTCAAGGAGCCTTCTACTTTACAAGATTATGAAGAGGCCTGGCGTGAAGAATTGCTGAAAGATATCAGAATCGGATCTTTGATCGAAAGCTCTTATTCATGGCCTGATCCTGTACAGAGGATAGGGCTGAAGTTTTTTGAGGGAGAGATCGGCGTGCATATGGACAGGCCTACATCTATCTTTTCATTCAGCCAGTTAAAGAGTTTTCTGGAAAGGTAGTTTCGGTCCTGAAGGGCAGCGAACAAGAAGCCAGCAGGGGCTCTGCGGTATGAGTCAGGCCTGTCGATTAGCCTAATTTAAAAGTCTAATAATCTGAAATCAGATAGGTACAAGCAAAAATGCATCTGGGAGTAATACCTGATGGAAACCGCCGGTACGCGGAGAACAACAGCCTGAGCAATATCAAGGCCTACAGAAAGGCCAAGAACGTTATCAAGGATATTGGCCAGAAACTTGAGGACAGGGAAATCGAAGAAGTCAGCTTCTACCTTCTATCAGAGGATAATCTTAAACGCAGCGACGGGGAACTTGAAGATCTTTTCAGGCTTCTGGATGATACTATAACCGAGGTAGCCAAGGAGTTCGGTGACAGAGGATTCATATTCAACTGGGCCAGCACAAAACCAGAGGCTTTACCAGATCATCTTAGAGAAAAACTTCAAGGCCTTGAGCAGGAGTTCGACAGCGGCAGGAAAAAAATCAACGCACTGATCTCATACTCCGGCAAGTCTGATATAATACAGGCCTCTGAAAAAGTAGCTGAAAACGGTACAGATTTTCAGGCCTCGAATATGCAGTCCCAACTTCAGATAGATTCACAGATCGACTTCGTTATCAGGACGGGAGATAATCCTTCCCGTGAATGTCTTTCAGGCTTCCCTATCTGGAACGCAAGTTATGCAGAGTACTACCATATCCAGAAGAACTTTCCCGCAGTCGAACTTGAGGATGTGGAAGAAGCACTGGAACACTACCAGAAACTTAGAAGAAAGAAGGGCCGGTGAATACCTTTTATGGTGAAAACTGTCTGCTGGAACTGTGGAGAAGAAATGTTCAACTACGTGGCCTGCGAGTTGAAATGTCCAAACTGTGGTATGATAAGAGACTGCAGCGATCCATAGCATCTTTCAAGGTCTAAACTTCTTTTTTGATCACTCTCTGTTTTGAGCATCTATTACAAAGGCCTAAAATAGTCTTTCTGCCACATCCTTTTGCACAGCACTCACTAAACACATTAAGGTGGTGTAAGCAAGTTTATTTAATCTGTTCGAAACCGCTGTACCGTTGCTATGTTGAAGCAGTTAATTTAAACCAGGTATTTACAGCCTGGTTAGAGACTTAAAAATTGAAGACTGATATTATTTTACTATGAGGATTTCAAAAGCTGAGATCATCTTCACCTCGGTCCTTATAGTTGCCGGGTCCACAGTGTTTCTGAGTCTGGCACAGAAGCCTAGTTTCGGAGTCGAGGACAGAGGGGACTGGCAGGATGTAACCGCCGAAAACATTTCAGTAACCTCGAAAGTATGGATAAACAATCCTGGCAATCTTACAGTAAACTATACTGACGTAAAACTGCAGTACCGCATGCTGATGAACGAAGTAATACTTGTAGAAGGAGAAAGAAACCAGATAAGAATAGAGAAAGGCAATCAGACCAAAGAGATCAGTTCAAACCTGATAAGGGACAGAGTACCTTACTGGTGGGCCTCACACGTAAGAAACAACGAGACATCACAGCTACAGGCTCCTTTAACGGTTAAAGCAGGGCTAGGCCCTGTAAAAGTGCCTTTCCACGCAGTAGTCTACCAAGAAGAAATACAGACCGACCTGATCGGAGTAATTAACAAAGGCCTTGACCATGCAGAAAGAAGTTACAGTTACGGAGGAAATATCGCAGGATACGGTAGAGGCCCTGAAATAGAGATAGTTGAGAGCTCTGCTGAATGGGGACAGGTTTCGACCGTTAAGACCAACCTCCGTCTTGATCTCAAGGTCAGAAACCCTAATAGCTATCCTATGCCCGTACCAGGGACTGCGGGCAGCGTTGAAATGAATGGTCTAGACATGCTGGAATGGAGCAACGAAGAGGCCCGAGTAATCCGGTCGCCGGAGGGAAGCGTTATCGCGTCAGGGGAGACAAAAGAATTAACCTACCGGATAGAGATGGATAACAGTCAGATAGATGACTGGCTGACATCTCACGTGAGAAATGACGAACGTTCAGATGGATCTCTCAACATGAGACTCCTGTTTGATGTAGAGGGCCATCAGATAACTCTTCCTCCGGGAGAAGGGATTCAATGCGGTTTCAGCTTCCGGACCGGTATGCTTGAAGATCAGAACTCTGTCTCCGGCTCCGGTGAATGTGGCATGGATCGAGGTCAGCAGAACTCTGAAAGCAACTATGGTCAAGAAACCGGGGGAGAAGGCCTTCCGGAGGATTCGGTTGGAGGGGTTACTGGATGACTGCCCGACAGAGAAAAACAGTTGAAGAAATCTACAGCGAAGTCAAAGGCTATGATCTGGTACTGACTGTCGATGCTCCTCTTGCAGATGCTTTAAACGCCCGGTTGGAGAAGGCAGTAGTAGGCAATTTCGCTGAAACACCTCGAAGATATGCTTTCAGCCATAAAGCAGATGAAATCGATTTCAAGCGGGAAATATTCCTTGAAATCATCGATGAAACCGATCTTAGCTGGAAACAGGCTTCCTACATACTTGAAAATATACTTGAATCATGGAAAAACACCGGAGATCTCTATAGCATACTTGAAAATGAACAGTTCTCCGGAAAAGCCGCAGAGAAAATCATCAAGATCCTGGAATCAACCAACAACCCTTTCATAGCCCTTGAACAGGCCAGTATAGATGAAGAAAAGGCAGTCGCCGTAATCGCCCCATACCAGTTTAACAGTCTTGACCACAAAATTTTACCTCAGAATTACGATACTTTTGACATTTTTAGGGAAGGAGGCCGTTTTGAACTTCCGGAGTTCAACGTGTTCTCATCGGCCAGCGAGATAGTAACGGCTCTAAAACAGAATATTACAGAGAAAAACGCTGAAAAAGTGGCATTGATCGTGGACTCTGATACGCGTTATCAGCCGTTGATAGAGTCAGCTTTCCAGTCCAGTGAGATACCGTACAGTTCTACTGTAGGAGTTTCTGAACAGGAAGATGTCAGGACCTTTATCTCTCTAGCCCGGCTAGCTCTGTCAAAGGACAGGATACGTTTAAGAGACGTACAGCCGGTTGTCCAGCACCTCGGAATAGAGGCTTCCGACAGCAAGAACAACCTCAAGCTTGGAAATGTGGAGAACGAGCACTTAAGCGATTTCATTGACTTCCTGAATGTCATCTCCTTCATGGATTTCCAGAACTTTCTGGAAGGCTACGAGGAGTTTCTGGGACGTGAAACAGGACAGGTAAGAGAAGTTATAGAAGAAATAGGCCTGCAGGACTCCGATATCACGCAGGAAACCATCTCGAAGCTAGAATACTATCTGGATTCGTTCGACCCCGCACAGCAATCCAGGGAAAACGGCGTGTTACTGGCCTCGCCGAAATCAACGGTCTACGTTGACAGGCCTGTGGTATTCTACATCGGTATGAGCTCTGAATGGACGCAGGAAGTCGATCAGAGGCCGTGGATTGATGAGGAGGAAGCACAAGCACGTAATCTGGAGGATTTCGAGGCCATGATCCAGAACGGGGAAGAGAAATTCTACATGGTTCAGGATAAAGAGATGAACGAAGAGATCAGTCCTTGTTTATACTTTACAGAGCTCTACGGCTTGGAAGGGTTTTCGGATCATGAAACCAGCCGTTACTCGCTTCCACAGAAATCGGAGATGAAGGCCTTCGAGACCGAGGACCCCGGTGTAGAGGTTGAAGAGGTAGAGATGCTGAGCCAGTCCTCCCTAAACCGCCTTGTGCAGTCTCCTCGAACCTATTATTTTTCTCGGTTAGTCCAAGATACCGAGGAGGACGTGATGGTTAAAGGAAACCTTTTCCACGAGTTCGCAGAGTTCTACGCCAATTTCCCGGAGTTTGTGGAGGAAGAAGGCCTGGAGAATTTTATGGAAGTCATGAAGAATGAGATAAGGCCTTACGTGGAGGATATTGAGCTGGATAAACTGGAGACCGAGTTCAGGGTCGGAGTTATGAACATCATGCGTTTCGTTGATTCCCGGGAAAAACCGGAGAATGTGGTCTTGGAGCCACAGGAAGGGCGTGGGCAAAATGTTTTCGCTGATTACTTCGGGAAAGAGCTGGATAAGGCTTTTGCGGAACTGAGTTTTCGTAACCGTGATCTTAGTGCGAAAGGTAAGATCGATCTCGTACTGGGAAACGAGCTTGTGGATTATAAAAGCAGTTCCAGAAGCAGGAGTAAGAAGAAGATTGTAGAGGAGGCCAACATCGAATTATTTGATGGTAGCCCTGACTTCCAGCCTCTGATATATCTATGCGAGTTACGTGATAAAATGCCGGGTCAGAAGCTGAAATTTACTTACTTTTACTTCCTCAGTGACATGGCCTCGGATCTTGGTTCGGCCTCCGATATAGATGAGAAAACGGTATCGGTGACGTATTATCCGAAGATGTTTGACGAGAAGATTCTCGACCTTGAAGTATTTGAGTGGATGATAAAAGATGTCGCCAAATCGAATGATAGGAGGAAGGCGCTTGAGAAGCTAGGTCATGAAAACTTTAAGGCCTTCTTTGAGGACAAAGAGATCCCTCATCCGTATGATAAGGATGAGCTGATTGAATCAGAGTTTGCATCGGAGCTAGCAGGCTACATGAAGAAACACGTCGGGGATTACAAGTATGTGGAGAAGGGAGCGGCTAAAACCCTTCGGAAGCTCGTGGAGATCAGAAAAACCAGTTTCTTCAAGGAAGATCTTAACCGGTTCGAGGATTTCCTAGATGAGAAACTTGAAGACGTAAACCGTTACAAAGAGGAGGGGTTTCCTGTGGGAGACTCCGATCTGGATGGCAACCCTTACGAAGATATGATTATAGAGTGATGCAGCGATGACAGATCCAAATAAACAACAGCAAGAACTCATCGACAATACAGAGGGGATATACCTTGTGGATGCTGGAGCAGGGACAGGTAAGACCTTCACAATTACTCGCAGATATGCAGAGATACTTGAGAAAGGAGTAAGCCCTGAAGAGATCCTTCTTGCTACTTTCACTAACAACGCGGCGGAGCAGATGAAGGAAAGGATTATAGAGAGGACTGATGTAAAGGCCTCTAGGATTTATGATGCACCGATTTCCACTTTTCACGGTTTTGCAAAGGAGTTGCTGCGGAATCACGGTTTTGAGGCCCCCGAGATTATAGGCCTTGACGAGAATATAACGCAGAACCTGGACTTGTTGGAGAGTGAGGTGAGGGAGAAACAGGAATTCCAGAGCTTTATGGATCTATTTCTGGAGGAGAATACGGAGTACAAAGAGTTTTACCAGATAACCAATGATTACACGAAGCTGCTAGGCCTCTTGAAGAACTTGGCGGCAAAGGGTATCGTGCCTGAAAGGGAAGGTTGGTTTGGAGACTCCGAGAAATACCTTGATGGTGACTTCGAGGACTTCAAACAGGTGTTCAAGGACGTCAATCAGCCCCGTGAAACCAGCAACGGCAGGAAGCAGTCAGAGCTTAGGAGCCGGTTGTACAGCATGAAGTACAAGGACTTCGACGACGATGCCCCAACCGAAGATGAGGTCCGCGGAGGCTACGGTACGAAGCAGGTACGCAGGGATTTCTGCAAAAAGGCCTTTCAAGAGGACAGGGAGAAACTGAAAGAGTTCGTACACAGCCTCTACTTCTCCTACATACAGTACTCTTTGAGAAGAAACTACCTCAACTTCAACTTCCTGCTGGCCTTTTCCTATGTACTGTTGATGGAGGACAAACAACTCAGGGATAGGCTCTCGTTCGAATACTTGATGATTGATGAGTTTCAGGACACAAATGAGATACAGTTCAAGCTTACACTTCTGCTCGCAGAAAGGCCTAATATCTGTGCTGTCGGAGACTGGAAACAGTCGATCTACAGTTTTCAGTACGCTAACGTCGAGAACATTCAGAGATTCCGGAACAGACTGGAAAAATACCGGGGAGAACTTAACCAGGGCCAGAAACGAGTGGAATTTAATATAGAGGAAATCAACGAAATCAGGTTGAAGAAAAACTACCGGTCAACCCAGGATATACTTGATCTATCGGAGGAAGCTCTTTCCCTCCCTGCTACACAGTATGAAAATCTGCCTGTCGACGATATACGGTCACAGATTACTTCTCTTGAATCTCAGAAAGACGATAACGGCCGGATAGAGAAACTTCTTGCAGAAGACGAGGTAGAGAACGTACTGGCGAAGATTCAGGAAGTTGTATCAGAGCAGGAGGATACAGATTACGGTGATATAGCAGTTCTTACACGTACACGTAACTTCGGACTCGAACTCCAGAAACAGGCCCAGAAAAGAGGAGTACCCGTAGCGTATGAGGGCGGAGTAGAACTGTTCAAGACTAATCCGGCGACGCTGCTTCTGGCATGGATGAGAACAATTAACTCGGACCGTGACAGAGGATGGGCAGTGATCCTGGAAAATGCGGGATATGCTCTTGAGGAGGCCCGTGAGATAATCGATGATCAGGAGTATCCTGAAAACATGCTTGAGTTCGAAGAGACTCTGGAAGAGGCCTCGGACATAGGCCAGTTCTCGGAGGAGGTTTTCAAGAGATACGGCCTAAGCAACGGCTTTACGGAGAAAATCACGGAGGTTCTCACAAATACTTTTCAGAACTCGTACATGAACCTTGGGCAATTGATCCAGTTCATAGAAGACAGTATCGAGGACGGAGAGATCTACGAGATCGATAACTCGATGCAGGAAAACGTAGTCAAGATACAGACAATCCACGCAGCTAAAGGCCTGGAATACCCTATCGTGTTCATCTCAGATGTCAATCAGAGCCGTTTTCCTTCGACCAATGGCAGCTACATGCCTATCGAGTACAGAGATATAATCGGCCTCCGCACCCGCAAAAAGTACAACAGCACTAAAGGCTTCTCTTTCGATAACTGGCGTACAGAAATACTTTTTCAAACTCTTTCCAAAGGATACGACGAGGAAAGAAGACTGATGTACGTCGCGATAACCAGAGCACAACAACAGCTATATATCACAGCAGAGAAAGGCCGTCAATCCACTTTCTTCGAAGAACTACCGTTGAAACATAAATGCTACAGCGAAAGACCTGAAGATGAAAAAGGAGAAACAAAGATAGGCGAATTCTTCGATGCAGACATCTCCGGCTATAGTAGAAAAAAAACAGCCTCTGCTACGGCTACTGTCGACTTTGATGAGGGTAAGGGACGGGAGAAAGGCCAGGAAATCCATGAATTCGCCAGAAGAAAGATAGAGGGAGAGGTCTCTGCCGATTCAGAGTATGAGAAAAATATATCGAACCTGATAGAGGGCCTGAATGGTGAAAAAAAGTCAGAAGTCGGTCTCAAGCTGCCTATGGCGGGCAGGGTTTTCCAGGGCCGTTCAGATATGGTTGTGCGTAAGGAAGACTGTATCGAGGTATATGATTTCAAGGTTGCAGAAACCGAGGACGATAAGTGCCGCGAACAGCTGAGTATATACGCACATGCGCTGAAAGAGGCCGAGAAAGAAAAAGTGAAGGCCTTTATCTACTCCGTGGCAGATGACAGACTGGAAGAGATAGAAATCATGGCTCGTTCTGAACTTCTGGGAGAATTCCAGTAGGTTTATAAGTGTGACTGTTCCTCTAGTAGTATGTTGTCTATATTCTAAGCTATATAGGCCATTTACCAAAAACCATTTAACACTTGTAACAATTACGTGATAACATGACTGACGAAGAAGTTGAATGTCCTTACTGTGGCCAGGTATTTACCGGCGACGAAGATCAGGACGCAAGAACCAAGGAAGGAGTCCACAGAGCAGAGGAACACGTTAACGACAACAGTTCCGATACCAAGAAGTCGAAAGGGACTAACATCGTTAACAAATGGAAATCTGACGCGAAGAGGGCTTAAACTTCCTCAACACACATTTTTATTTCTCTCAATTTTCCTTCAACCCTTATTCTTTTTACAAATAAACAAACTTGATTTAAACATGACAGATATACCACAGCTAGGTCTTGGAACCTGGCAAAACGATGAACCAGAGGAATGTTCAAATGCTGTAAAAAATGCTCTGGAAACAGGTTACGAACATATCGATACAGCGCAGATATATGAAAATGAAGAAGACGTAGGTAAAGGCCTGAGACAGGCAGAAATAAACCGTGAAGACTATTTCCTTGCTTCGAAGGTCTGGATATCGAACCTCGAGCCTGAAAGTGTCAAGTCTTCAACCGAGGAATCGCTGGAGAAACTTGGCGTCGACTCCGTTGACCTTATGTATATCCACTGGCCTTCTGGGGAATATGAGGTCTTGTCAACCCTGAAAGCGTTCGAAGAACTTGTCAAAGAAGGTAAGATTGATAATATCGGAATCAGCAACTTTGAACCGGGACAGGTAGACGAGGCTATGGAGGAAGCCGGCGAAGATATCATCGCAAACCAGGTGGAGATGCATCCTCTGCTTCAACAGGAAAAACTACTTGAGAAATGTAGAGAACACAATATTACGCTGGTAGCGTACAGCCCGTTGGCCCGTGGAGAAGTATTCAACGTACCGGAGCTTCAGGAGATCGCGGAAAAACACGATGCAAGCGAGGCCCAGGTCAGCCTTGCATGGTTGATGCAGAAAGAAGGTGTAGTAGCCATACCGAAGGCCACTTCCGAAGAACATGTCAGAGATAACTATCGTTCTCTTGAACTGGAACTGGATGAGGAAGATGTCCAGAAGATTGAGTCAATTGATAGGGAACAGAGAATGGTTGACCCGGGATTTGCTCCGTGGTAAATCTTATACTTTCTATTATCTATTTCAGAACTTAGTTTTGCTTACTACTATTCTAGGGCTTCTGCATGGGTAACTCTGAGGTATGAGTCCCCTGTCTCTTCAGGATCGTCACTGTATTCTACGGTTAAGGAGTATGTCTGGCCCTCAAGCGTCGCAAATATTCGCTCCCTGTGAACTTCGCCGTCCCGAGTAATCGAAATCTCTCTGTCCGGTTGTTTATCGTTTGTAACATCTATGAAGAACTTGCCTTGTGCAGAGTCCTGGTACATCATTGATAGGTTCTTCCCATCGATCACTGTAGTAGCGATACCGGTGCTTGCATTAACCTCAAAATCTATTTCCTCGGAATAAGGTCCCTCCGGCTGCGAAAGCTCTGAAACACCTATAAAAGCTATCGCAAAAGTCGCTGCAAACAGGGTCGCTGTGATCGCTACTGTTTTCTGATTAGGCAACTGCATACAGAAATCTCGGTGATCCAGATTTAAAAATGGGTAGAACAGGAAAAAAGAAGAAGAGGGAGATATCAGGGCCTAGTTATCGGTCTCAGCAAGCTCTGACTGAACTGCCCGAGCGATTGAGGTATAACCCCAGCTATCAAGCTGTTCTCCGTTGACAAAGATCGTTGGCGTTCCGGAAACACCGTTGGCCTGGCCGATCCGTCTCTCCTCGTTAACCATTTCGTTGGTCTCTGTACTGGTTACACACTGTTCAAGCTGATTGTAGTCAAGGCCTTCAGTGCTTTCATTTGCGAGGTTAAGCAGGAAATCCTCAGTCGCCCAGTCCTCATCTTCAGGGCCTTGATTATCGTAGACTGCGTGATGGAAATCCCAAAACTCTGTCTCGCTCTGGTTGTAGACACATTCTGCGGCCTGGGAAGCTGTCTGACTGGTATCGCCTGGAAGACGGCTATCAAGGAATGCATAATTCATGAAGTAGAACTTTGCCTCACCGGTATCGATGAAGTCTTCCTTTACAGAAGGGAAGACCTGGTTGTCAAACTGGCTGCATACAGGACAACGGTAATCCCCAAACTCGACAATAGTAACCGGAGCACTCTCATTACCCATCATTGGCTGCTCATCAAGATTGAAATCGGTCTGCTGTGTAGAAGGCTGTAACGCAGTCTGTACAAGAGGGCCGAGAATCAGGACAGCAAGGCCTAATCCTAAGACACTTGTGATTCCGTACTTGGCCCATCTCTTCCTCTTCTCAATCGTTTGCTGCTTACCTTTCTCAAGGTCTCTTTTGATCTTCTTCAACTCCTCTTTATCATGCGAACTCAAATCCTCTTCGTTCTCATCGATGAAATTATCGACATCACTTGGAGAATTGAACTTATCCTCACCAAAACTTACCATAAATAATAATTACCGGTTTAATAAGTAAAGATTTCGGTACTCAATCCGTCCGAAATAGTTTTCAACACACAGGCCCTCACTTACAAATATGAACGCAGAATCCCTTGTATTTATATTATCAAGAGCCACTCTAGGATTACAGACAGCAATACTGGTCGTAGCAGCGCTCTATCTGGTGCAGAGGTTTACATCGTTTGACTACAGAAACTTTGCGTGGCTGCAAAAAATATACGACGCAGCCAAGTCCTTTCATCTGGAGAGAGCCTTTACTCTTTCCCTAGTAGCGACTACTGGCAGCCTCTATCTGTCACAAATCCTTGAATGGGCGCCCTGTGATCTCTGCTGGTTCCAGAGGATCTTCATGTATCCTATCGTGCTTCTTACGGGAGTGGCCCTGCTTTTCGAGAAAGATGATGTGCATGAGTATGTTTTACCGATGGCTATGATTGGAGGCTCAATATCAATCTATCATTACTCGGTTCAGGTCCTCAGCAAAGTTTCATCAGGATGTTCAACGCTGGCGGTCTCGTGCAGCGACAAGTTCACCTACTACTTCGGATACATGACCATCCCGATGTTTGCGCTGACAGCATTCACAGCGATAGGAATCCTCCTCTGGAAGTTCCGTGAATAAAAGGAACAGTTGAGAGGGGGAAGAAAGAGTTTAAATCCTGTTTTCCCTGTTTCTCAGGTTATCAAGAGTGGCGTCAGCGATCCGGTGCATGGCCTCAACACTGTTAAACGCGTTGTGAGGGGTAACCAAGACATCGTCTCTTTCCATCAATATGTGGTCCTCGAGGATCAATTCTAGATCGCATTCATCACCGAGATCGCCCATCACCTCGATATCCTCATCCATGTAACACTCTTCTTCAAGCACATCAAGGCCTGCAGCAGAAACGCTGTCGTTTTCAAGCGCGGTTATCAGGGCCTCTGTATCGATAAGGCCTCCTCTGGCAGTATTAATCAACAGGGTATCTTCCATCCGATCGAATTCCTCTTCTGAAAGCATGTGCCTGTTGCTGTCGGTCAAAGGGCAGTGAAGAGTTACGACATCGGACTGTGTAAGTAAATCCTCTAGTGAAACATACATAAACCCTAGCTTATCTTCCAGCTCTTCCTTGCCGTAAGGGTCATAGGCTACGACATCCATTCCAAACCCTTTCGCCACCTGTATGACGTTTTGGCCAATGCTACCGGTTCCTATTACTCCCAGCTTCTTGCCATGCAAATCTGTGCCTCTCAGGCCTTCATGATCGAAGCTTCCGTCCTCAACCTTTCTAATCGCATCGTATATCTTTCTGCTCAGGCTGAGCATCAATCCAAAAGTATGCTCTGCGACAGTACTGCTGCCGTACTGCGGAACGTTACATACATCGATTTCATTCTCTTTTGCGGCCTCGATAGCGACGTGATCATAACCTGTTGAACGGCACGCAACGAGATCGGCATCAAGACTTTCCATAACTTCTCTATTTACACGTGAATCGACGAAAACTGTGACTGCATCGAAATCCATGGCTTTTTCCACTGTTTCAGGAGTTAGGGATTTCTCGAAGAACTCTATATCAAGTTTGGAGGCCTTGTCCTTAAGGTATTCTTTCTCCCATTTTTCGGCGTCGAACCATGCTACTTCCATTTTCAGTGAGCCGTCCATCCGCCGTCTACTACCAGGTTTTCGCCTACGATGAAGTTGCTTTCATTTGAGGCCAGGAAGGCTACCGCATTTGCAATATCTTCGGGTTCGCCAAGGCGTGGAGAAACGGTGTTGGAGTCGATGAACTCCTTTAAATTCCCGTCTTCTCTCATGTCTTCTGTCATAGCGGTCTTGATGACTCCAGGTGATACTGAATTGACGTTGATTTTTTCCCCGCCGTAATCCAGAGCCAGTTCTCTGGTTAACTCTACTATACCTCCTTTTGATGCGCAGTAGGCCGCACTCTCTCCGTAACCTACGATACCTGCGATACTTGCAATATTTACGATATCGCCCTCAATATCTTCTTCCTGCATGTGGTTGATGACATGTTTGCTGCAGAGAAATGTCCCATCAAGGTTGACATCCAGAGTCTTCTTCCAGTCCTCCAGATCTGTATCTCCGGCCGAACCCGGGATATGGATGCCAGCGTTGTTCACAAGCACATCGATCTGTCCGTACCTCTCCGCGGCCTTGAAAACCATTTCCTGTACAGAGGTCTCATCGCTGACATCAGTCTCTATAAATGTAGCTTCTCCGCCTTCCTGAATGATTTTTTCATCAGTAGGCCTTCCATCCTGGTTAGGCTCTTTTTTCACATCTGCCACCACAATTTTAGCACCCTCCTTGCCGAGTTTCCGTGCTATACTCCGGCCTATACCGGATGAAGCACCTGTAACTATTGCCGTTCTTTCCTTGAATCTGTCCATAGAATTTTCCACCTTCACATAAATGAACATCTGTAGCCGCTCGGGTATAAAACATGGTCATATAGAATTCAAACACTCTTTCTGATTTCAGGCCTTACTATTCCATCGTATAAGAGGTTGTTTTCCCTAAGGTTGATAAGGTGGTAGCTCAGCGTTGAAGGATCTATTTCTAACTCTTGTACAATCTCTTTCTTATGAATTCCCTCTAGCATTTTCAGGATGCGGGCTTTCTTTTCGTTGCTTAGAAATCCGATGATGCATCTGCCCTCGCATAGGGTTCCCGGTTCGCAGCTACTGCAATCTTTCTCTGTCACGTAACCTTTTTCCTTTTTAACGAAAAATCGGTTTTTCCCAAGATGGTACTGTAACTGACCGTTTGCCATCTCGAGATCGTTTTTAACTTCCGAGAACACGATTCCTTAACTTTCTCCCCGATCACCCGTCTCACTGATCAAGTTTAAAACTTCACACTTGGATACTTTCCCAGCGCGATAACAAGACAGTATTCCCAGCAGTCTCTCTGATGGTTTTTCCTACATTCCGGTTCTATTTAGCGAGCCGGCTGTATACCCCGAGTTTTGAAGGTCTTGCTGGCGAAGGCAACTCCATTTTTGAGGATCACATATGAGCTACGGTTCTTATACAATAACTTGCTGGATTTTCACGTACCGGAGCCTCCATCAACAGGTATATGAATGAGCTAGCTCCAGAGAAAAAGATTTTAGAGAAGGAAAATGACTGAAAAAGGTTTAACAAGGTTATCATTTCTAAATATCTTGTATGACCGGTTCCAGACAGGCAAAAGGTGAGTCCATGTGAGAAAGCCTGAGAAAAAAGTACTTGGAATATGGCTGTTACAGGCCTTCATACCTACATTTATCCTTTCGCTAGGTCTTTCATGGCCTATCCAAGAGTACACTCGTGCTGGGTACTTCACAGGTTTTAGCGGAGCTTTCGTCCTAATTTCGGCCCTGGCAGTTGGCTATACTGTTTACCGTTACCGGGCCTGGCGTTTCGAGATGAAAGAAGATCACCTCTACCTGGAGCACGGCGTTTTCAGAAAAGTTTACTCCATGGTGCCATACGTCCGGATACAGCACGTTGATACCCAGAGAGATGTGCTAGACAGATTGTTCGGCCTCTCCAAGATAGTAGTCTATACAGCTGGTTCTCGTGGGGCTGATGTTACTCTTCCGGGCCTTCTGCCGGGCGATGCTGATGATATCCAGAGAAAGCTGAGAGATGTCGCGATAGAGTCTGAGGACAGAGATGCCGTATGAAGCTCGCGAAAGAATCGATACTATACAAGGCAGTTCAGAACGTTATCGCGCTTCTAGCAATTTTTGTGTTCTCAGGAGCATCCTCACTTCAAACTCTTAACATAACAGCGATCCTCGCGGTCGGTTTCTTGTTTATAACAACAATAAGTCTGTCTCTCGGATGGCAGTACCTGGTATGGAAGAACTACTTCTACTTTATCGAAAAGGAAGGTGTCAAAATAAAGCACGGCGTGGTAAGAAAGAACCAGAGAGAAATACCACTCCGTAGAATACAGAATGTCGATGTAACACGTAACATAGTACACAGAATTCTTGGAATAGCAGAGATCAACCTTGAAACTGCGGGAGGGGGAAGCACGGAGGCCTCACTTAAGTTCGTAAATCTAGAAGAGGCCCGGAATATTCAGCAGAAAGTCAGGGAGCTGAAGAAAGAAGAAAAACCGGAGAAAACTGATGAAGCCGAGGAAGGAAGAACTCTGCTTTTTGAACTTCAAACAAAGGAATTAGGCCTTCTCTGTTTAACATCTGTCAACGGAAAGGCAATCGCAGGTCTGTTCGCGGTTCTCGGCCTTGGAGGCGGCTTTATTGGAAGCCAGGTAGAGGGCCTGGGACTTGAGACAGCTGCAGCATCACTTTTCCTGCTTTTCGCCGCGGTAATTTTCACTTGGATTGGTAGCGCAGTTACACAGTTCCTACAGTACTTCGACTTCAAACTTTACCGGATAGATGACAGCCTTGAATACGAAAGAGGGCTTCTCAACCGTTCAGAGGGCAGCATACCTCTTGGAAAGATTCAGAAGCTGACTATAGAGGAGAACCCGTTGAAGAGAGCTATCGGTTACTCAACCCTGAAGATAGAGACAGCAGGTTACTCTGCCGAGCAGTCGGTGGAGCAGGGCCCTGAATCAGCTATCCCAATCGCCAGAAGGGAGAGAGTAATCGAGTTCACGCATATGATTGAAGAGTTCGAAGATCTGAACCTCCAGAGTATTCCGAAGCGGGCCCGCAGAATATACTTCGGCCGCTACGCAATCGCCTCAACATTGCTTCTAGGCCTCGGAATTGGCGCGGACCAGTTCATAGGCTTCAATTACCCTGCTCTCGTTCTTCTGTACCCGCTTTCCGCAGTTGCAGCCCATCTGAAATGGGTGAACGCAGGTTACGGTCGTGGAGACTCTCATTTCTTCACTATGAAGGGTTTCTGGAACCGGCAGACGATGATCGTACCTTACTACAGGATTCAGAACCTGATCGAAAGCCAGACAGTGTTACAGAGAAGATGGAATCTTTCATCGCTGACACTGGATATCGCAGGTACTTCAGCCTTCCAGAAAGACGCGGTAGCGGAAGATATCGATACTGAAGAAGCGTCCAGGTTGCGAGAAGAAACTTTTAACGCCTTCAAGAAATCGCTGCTTAACCTGTAAATCCGTCGATCTCGTGGTTATCCAGTAAGATTTTCTCTATCTTCTCCAGTCTTTCCAACTCTACAGTCTCGGGCATGTATCTGCTCGCAGAACTGGAATTGGTACGGGCCTCAATCACTTCCAGCTTCTCTAGGACTGTGAGACATGTTCCGGCAACCGTCACGCTCAAGGGGAACTGGTTCGAGACCTTTGAAGAGTTAAAGGAGGTACTCATTCGGACCGAGAAATACCTGAGAAACGATTTGCAGATATAGAAGTTACGGGTAAATGACTGGAAGCTCCTCCCGTTGAAATCCTTTACACGGGCTACATCCTCCAGAAGGCCTTCGTCGATTTCGGTATCCATTACAGAAGTTTTTGTACAGCAAATAAATTAAAGAAAAGGTCAGTAGATAGCCTTCATAGCAAATGACAGTTTCTCCCGCGGAGGCCTCTTCCCACAGTTCAGACAGATATGGTTCTCTGAGGCCTTCTGGAAACCGCATTTATCGCAGGAGGCTCGCAAAGAAACCACCTTTACTTTCTTCATCCAGCAGGGTTAGAGAGATGTAATCTGGCTCAGGCTCACGATGGAGAGATCTCAACATAGTCTTCTTACCTCTTAACCACTTATTCCTTCTCAGGTCCTAATAAGGCGATTCCTGGCTGTCCGAAATGTCCGATAACTTTCCTAATCGACAACCAGTTCGCTGGAATAACAGCCCTGAGTCCAAAATTATTCGGTGTCCGAAAGACCATATAAGAATAGATGAAGCAACTTTTCCTATGACAGAAGACAAACTTGAAATTCTCGTAGTAGAGGGAACTGCCCGTGAAGGCAGAAAATCGATCCGCCCAGCACGATACGTAACACGAAGACTGGAAGATAGAGGGCATGAACCGGAGCTTTTCGATCTTGATGATAGAGAGATCCCTATGTTGAACCATACACGGTACAGCGATAATGATAAACACCCTGAAGACATCGAGAAGTTCGGTCGGAAGGTAGAACAAGCAGATGGCCTTGTAGTGGTATCGCCGGAATACAACCACTCTATCCCTGGCTCGCTGAAAAATCTCTTGGATCACCTTTATCCGGAATACGATGGGAAACCCTTCTCATTTGTAACTGTTTCAGGCGGAGGTTTCGGCGGTGTAAGATGTCTGAAAGACTTGAGAGATCTGACAGCTACGTTCGGAGGCTATCCTGGGCCTGACATCCCTGTATCAAACGTTGGACAGACGTTCAATGAAGACTCAGAGCTTGAAGACGAGGCCTACGTGGATAGGTTCGAGAACTTTATTGATGATGTAGTAGATCACACCACAAAGTTATCATAACCTGCTATCTCTTTCTCTTCCTTACATTACACCGGTGAACTGAAGGATTCTGAACAAGGTATATGATGATGCCGCAGAGATAACCGGTGTCAGAATCCAGAAAGTGATGACATGATGGATTATATGAGGATTGAAAAGATTGTTATCCGGTATATCCTCTTCGGATTCCTCTCCAATTTTTTTACCTTGGTCCTCAACCTTAAGCGCTGCAGCAGACATATTAGGCTTCTCACCCTGCAAAGCATCTTTCACTCTGACAGTTCTGGAGGCCCGTCCCCATCCAAGACCTGTAATACACATAGTAGCGGAAATCGCCAGGCTGGCGGGGATACCCATCGCGGAAAGCACAGTGATTATCGATGCTGAAACCGTGGAGACGATAAGAGCTGCCAGCAGAGGCATATCGGTAAGGCCTTCTCCAACAGTATCCAGAGTCTTACGTGCGATAGTGAAACCTCCAATACTCATCGCTCCAACAGCCAGTAGGATTCCAGCGTTCATAGATACAGTACTGGAGGGCCCGGCTACCAGTGGAGCGATTGCGTTAGCGACATTTGATGCACCGGCTGAGAACGCCATATAGCATGCGATGATTACAACCAGCGAGCTACTTACGAACTCCTTCATTCCTGTGTTCTCTCCTAGCTGTACAGGCCTAGTTGATAGGCTGAACTCGAGGAGATCTCCTTCGCTGTGGTTTATCTTGAAGTAGTTATTCAGCCGCGTGTACAGGTATCTTCCTATCATTCCTCCTGCCAGGAAGGCTACTGCGGGAGCTACAAGCCACCAAGACATTATCCTGCCCATGACACTCCAGTTGATGGTGCCTGTGGCGACTCCAAGGCCTGCGATTGCTCCAACAGCAGTCATAGAGGTGGATGCCGGTACTCCTGAAAGGTTTGAGATCAGCAGGCTGAGCCCTATGAAGAAAAGTATGATTACAGAGGCCATCATGGTGAACTCGCTGCTTGGCACTATTTTCCCGCCCATTGTTGCGATGACGTTGCGGCCGACAGTCCATCCCCCGATTAACGCGAACACTGCCATCAGACCTGCAGCCCCGGTTTTCGATATCAGTTTGCTGCCTACTGAGGGGCCGAAGGCTACTCCTGTAGATGATCCTCCGATGTTTATGCCGACGAATACTGCGGCTGCTACCGCCAGTAAAGCCATCAGGTTGATGCTCATCGGTTTACCCTACAGGCCCATTTCTGAACATGCCATCGTACATGAGGATCAATGATACTGCTGCCCCAGCTCCAAGACTGTAGGCCAGAGATATCTTGGTTAAAGCACCTACAGAGCCTCCTGCGAGCAGGCTGAAAAGAATCCCGGTAAGGATTTTATCGTAGTAACTGATATTTATATAAGCCATATAACAAGACATTGGCCTCAAAATTCATAAACCGAAATGTTGGGAAGAAATTAAGTGAAAAAATATGCGGGTAATAATAAACTACTCTATCAAGCAGCTGCTACACTTTAAACAAGTGTAACGTTGAGAGCCTTAGGGCCTTTGTCTCCTTCTTCTTGATCGAATTCAACTTCGTCGCCTTCTTCGACTGCGAACCCGTCTTCTTGTTCGTCTTCATCAAAGTAGACATCGTCGTCCATCTCGTCGGTTTCAATAAATCCGTAACCGTTTTGATCGTGGAAAAACTTTACTGTACCTTTCATAATCATACACCTCCTCTATAGAAACCAATGTGGGGCCAACCTTTATAGTCCGCATGGCATCCGAAGAAAGAGTTAAACATTCTACATGATAAAGAAGGTATCTATGGAAATGAAAATGCTGAAGACCTACCTCGGCCATTCCCTGCCACGGGTGATCTTAGGCCTGGTTGTAATCGTTTTTTAGTTGAAGGAGTTATAAGCGGTCTTTTCGCGATACATTTGCCACAGGCCTATGAGACCTGGCGTGGTTCGTGATATTCCTTTTCTCCGTCGCACTGCTCGCATACCTGGTAGGACCGGTGAGGCAGAGGAAGAGCTGGAGGAGCAGATTGAGGAGCTTGAGTAGTCAGGCCTTTTCTGGCTTTCAGGGGTAGGGCATTTTATTCTTGCTGTAAGTATTCTTTATTTAGTGAAAACCCTGGATAAACCGGTTTTTTGATTAAGAATGGAGAATTTCAAGAAGATGCTCTGGTGGCTTATCGGAGGTACCAGAGGTGGAGAAAATCGTTTGAGAATAATCAGGAAGCTGGAGGATAGCCCTATGAATACCAACAAGCTAGCGGAAGAACTTGATCTAGACTACAAGACAGTGCAGCACCACCTTGACTTAATGAAGAAGCACAACGTAATTACAACCATGGGAGAAGGATACGGCAAGAACTTCTTCCTCACAGAACAGATGGAGGAAAACCTTGACAAGCTCGACCAGATACAGGAAGAAGCAGGTGTAGAACTATGAAAGCCAAGTCAGAGATGAAAGCAGTAATCGTATTCAGCATAATAATAGGCCTTATATCCGCACGGCTGGTCCAGCAGGCCATCTTCGCACCGGAAACCTACGTCGAAGACGCCATAGTCATCAAAGTATTCTTCTCCTCAGTGAACGCAATCCTCCTCGCAGGCCTTGTACTTAACTACACTCAGATCTACAGGGATATGCCGACACCAACTTCTAGGATATTCCTGATATTCAGCTTCTCACTCATGCTGTACGCACTATCAGCCAACCCGGTAGTACACCTCATGTTTGGCTACAAGTTCATCCCGCTCGGCCCGTTCACATACATCCCGGACCTGTTCGTAACAGCCAGCACAGTAACAATCCTCTACGAAAGCTACAAATAAAGAAAAACAGAGGGTTCAAGGCCTGATACTTGCAATTGGGCCTGAATTGGGAGCTGTTTGGGCCGGAGTTCGGAGTACCCCTTTTAAATCGGAGAGCGATTGTATAGGTAGAAGGTGTACAGAAAAAATGCTGGAAACACTACTGTCCGAAGAACAAAGGCGAAAACTTAACCCCTCAACAAAGGCCCAGAAAGGAAAGAAACTCGGCAAATGCGTCCTCTGCAGCGAACGAGTCAGAACCAATCAAAGATACCTGACCACAAGCGAAGGCTATACGCATAAAGAATGCCTCAAAGAATGGAGGAAAGGATGAGCCAGGCCTTGTTACAAGGACTGGTGGTAGCCCCGTCCGAGATTTGAACCCGGGACCTCGTCCTGTTTGGATTCGAAGCTCGTGAACTCGCTTCTCAAACTCGCTTCATGGGGGAATCGAGTATTACCAAGGACGCGCTCTACCGCTGAGCCAACGGGGCCTGACCTTTAACCTGTATTTAGATGGGTTTGTATAATTCTAATAAAGGGTTATGCTGGTTAGGCCTTGCCGAGATCTGAGTAAAGGTTTTCCACACGTTTAGAGGAGGGTTAAGTGTTAAAACTGTGTCTGAGGAAATTGTGGAAGAAAAATAGGTTACAGGAAATGTGGAACGGTTAAAGGGGTTTTTAACCTGCGAACTGTTCGTTCTTCTTCCTTAGATCAGGGTAGCCGCATTTCCGGCAGCTCGTGTTTTCCGGGTCCTGAGTCTTGTTCTTAGCATTGCATTTTCTGCAGACATAGATGTCCGTAAATACTCTTTCTTCGGCCTCGTCAAATCTCTGTGCCATTTTTATTCACCTATAATAGAATCCTTACCGAAATTTTAAGTATCTGAAACCCCCCAACCCAGTTATGCCGCTTAACGAGGCAATATTCCTCAAAATACAGGCCCTCACAGGAGTAACAGTCATCGACCAGGTGATGCTCTTCCTGGCAGAGGCCTTGGTACTGGCGGTACCGCTTTCAATGATCTATCTATGGTTCTCAGGCAGGGAAGGAAGAGAGGACGCAGCCTTCACCTTCGGAACAACATTACTTGGAATCGCGGCTGCATACGCAATAGGTCTTCTCTACTTCCACGAAAACCCTTCCGCAACTTACGAGACACTGGTGTCACACCGCCCTGAGAACTCCTTCCCCAGTCAGCACACCGCAGCACTTTTCTCCGCAGGCCTACCACTGATACTCAGAAAGAGAAAGGCCTTCGGCTACCTTCTGACGGTGGCCGCGGTAATCACAGGTTTTGCACGGGTATACGTCGGCGAGCACTGGCCTGTTGATATTCTCGGAGCGTTTATCGCATCCGGTATAGGCCTTGCAGTAGCGTACTTCTCATGGAAGCCTCTTGAACCTGTCTGGCGGCCTCTACTTGATTTCTATGAAGAAAAGATTCTAGATTTTCTCTAATTCCCACAGCCCTCCCACGACAGTTTTTAAATATAGGCCCTGAATTCAAGCGTGAGGATTCACAATGAAAGGTGAATACGATCATCTCCCAAGTAAGGGAGAACAACCAAGTTTCGAAAGATAATCAAAACCTTCTAGATAACTTTAGCTCCAGCTATAAGGCCTCCTCAACGAAAGGTGGCTGTGTTCACATGTTCCTGTAGATTGGATTCGAAGGGAAGAGTTACTTTACCTTGCAGAATTAGGCAAAAGCTAGGTCTTGAAGCCGGCGATGAACTGGAAATTTCTGTCAGGGGCTCCAAAATAAAGAGAAAAGAGGTCTCAAGTTTTGATGAGGCAAAAGCCTTCATCGAAGATTTCTCTGAGGTCAAGAGCTTTAGTTTCGACGGTGAAGTTGTGGAGGTGGTAGTCCGTGGTTAGTTCTCAAAGAGTTATCGTTATTCCTTGGAAGGGTAGAAACTTTGGTAAAGCTGCGGAGGAAGTTTTTCAAGATAGTTTCTATGATCCTGATTTCCTAGCTGAACAGTTTAACGGCAAATCCAAAGAAGAGGCTAAAAGTGAAAATATCAGTCAGGAATTCTTAAATGAGGTTTCTAAACCGGGCTGGAGCAGAGTCGGCAGGTTCAAGGGTACTGGACGTGAAAGCCCAAGGTTCGGATTCGATAGCGCAGAGACTAGGCAAGGATTTGTACAAGGTTATTCTGGAGATCCTTTCGACTCTGATTATGATGAGGTTTACGTGCCGGACGATAGAGGGCTTGAGGCTTCTATCAACTCACCTGTATTTCTTGAGGAGTATCAAAAACCATCCTCAGAACAGATTTACCTGGGAGAAAATTCTAAGAGTCGTGGAAGAGTTGACTTGGGAGATATCCTTGAGGACCACGTAGATGATTATGAACCAGGTGAAAGGTCTGGAGAAGGCGTCAGCCTTTCAGCTCTAGTCTCCGAAGAACTTGAAGACAAAGAAGTAGAGAAAGTTTTAGTCTCGGATGATATTGAAGATATCTCGATCTCAGTAGGAGAGTACGTCTGGGAAGATGTCGAATATGAGACCTTCAGAACTTATGCTGCCAGGAAAGATATCGAGTACGACGATGAAGAAGAACTGATAGGCATTGAACCGGAGGTAGCTGGTGTTTACATCATCGATACTGGAGGTACAGCGAATGAAAATGGCTTGGATTATGAAAGAGTTGCAGAGACAGGTCTTCGCCGCTGGACGCAAACTTCGGAAAACCGGTATAAAGAATTGGAAGGAATTCAGGCCTAGAGGAAGATAAAAATGAGCATCAACCTGGAAAGTCTGAAGGGGACGTACGACAAATACCCTGAGGAATGGGCAACATGGGAATACTTGATTGAAACAGTTGAAGAGACAGCGGAGGAGTTCGGATTCCGGCATATAGATCCTCCAAGCATCGAAAGACAGGAACTCTGGACAGAAAAAGAGGAAGACAGCGTAACAGATGAGATGTACGCCTTCACAGACAAAGGTGACAACGAGATCACTCTTGTTCCTGAACAGACTCCTACAAGGGCGAGGTTGATCCAGAAACGGAAAGACCTCAAGACTCCGGTCAAATGGTACAACACTTCCAAGCGCTGGAGATACGAAGACGTCACCAAGGGCCGTGATAGAGAGTTCCTTCAGGGAGACTTTGATATCTTTGGAATCGAATCTGTTGAAGCAGATGCGGAAGTCATCGCCACCGCAGCAACCATCTACAAGAAACTGGATCTAGATGACAGGGTAAAGTTCCTGATTAACGATAGAGCTCTTCTTGAATCAATTCTTGAAGCACATGGAATCGAGGAAACAGAAGCAGCGATGAAAGTCGTCGACGACAAGGAGAAGCTTTCACGCGAAGATTTCCTGAAAGACCTTAAGGAAAGAGGCCTTGACAGAGAGGATGCACAGCAGGTAGATGAACTCACTGATATCTCAGGTCCAATACTGGAAAATATTGAAGAACTGAGGGAGAAAGCTCCTGAAGAAGTTCAGCAAAGAGTTGACAGGATGGAATCTCTGGGAGAGGCCCTAGAGAGTTACGGAGTCGCAGATATGTGCTGTTTCGACCTCTCGATTGTACGGGGACTAGCGTACTACACAGGTCTTGTGTTTGAGGCGTTTGACTCTGAAGGGGAACTTAGGGCGTTGTTCGGCGGAGGCCGTTACGATGAACTGGTCGGTACTTTCGGAGATCAGGAGGTTCCGGCTGTAGGTTTCGCCTTCGGCTACTCGCCTACAATCGAGCTGCTGAAGAAGGAGGACCGGTACCCTCTCAAGAGCGTTGAGACAGATGTCTATGTTCTAACAGTCTCCGAATCGGTGAGAGATGTCGCCATCGATTATGCAACCAGATTAAGAGAGGAAGGGCTATCTGTGGAGACTGATCTTGCGGGAAGAGGCTTTGGCGGCCAGCTTGGATATGCGGATGACATGGATGCGAAAAGAGTCCTGATCATAGGAGAAAGAGATCTTGAGAACGATGAAGTCACTATGAAGCACATGGATTCAGGAGAAGAAGAGAACCTGGATAGAGACAAGGTAATCGAACACCTGGAGTCAGAGGATTTTCTCTAGAAGGCCTTCAGGCGAACTCGCCGAGGTTCTTCTGCTGCTCCTTTCTTTCCTCCTTATAGAAATTGTACTCTCGAACTATCCAGCGAGTCAGAAGATTAACTAAGGCCTTGATCTGTCTATCATCCAGTTCCCTACCTGCAGGCATTCTGTGGGCCCGTGAAAGCTCTTTTCTTGATGAAACATTGCAGGCATGCATGGCCTTGTATACAGGGTTTCCTGCTGAAGGAGTCTGCTGGCCATCGTTATCAGGCTGCTCTCTTAACTTGTTCTCTACTATTCTTCGGGCCTGATCCTTGATCTCAGAAACTCCCTGCTCTTCAATCAGCCTGATATCTTCCTCTGTAAGACGAGGCCTCGTCTGATCTCTTCCCGGGAGTTTTAACTTTCTCATATACTATTCATACTTTATGAATGTTTTAAGCGATGGAGGTCAGCTATAGCGTTTATTTTTAAGTTTTCCATAAACCTACGTAATTATGCCTTACAAAATCGGTCTAGTTGGAAAGCCCAGTGTAGGAAAATCCACATTCTTTAACGCAGCGACAATGAACTCGGTCGACGAGGGAAACTACCCATTCACCACGATCGATCCTTCCGTTGGAGAGGCCTACGTACGTGTAGACTGTGCGGCTCCGGACTTCAACGAAATCTGTGACCCAAGAGTAGGGTTCTGTCACGAGGGCACCCGGCACGTACCTGTTAAACTAGTGGATGTAGCAGGTCTGATTCCTGGAGCGCATGAGGGTAAAGGCCTTGGCAACAAGTTCCTGACAGATCTCAACGAGGCCGATGTCCTTGTTCATATCGTTGATTTCTCCGGAGAGACAGATATCGAGGGCGAGCCGACAGAGGGTCACGATCCGAGAAAGGATATCGACTTCCTTGAGGAAGAGCTTGACATGTGGTACCTGGAGATCCTGGAGAAAGGAATTGAGAGATTCGAGTCCAAGAGCCGACAGCAGGACGTGAAGCTGGAGGAAGAATTAGCGGAGCAAATGAGTGCGTTCAAGACGAACAAGAACGAGATAAAACAGTTGATACTACAGGAAGGCCTAGAACTTGATCCTTCTACGTGGCATGAAGAGGACAGAAATGATCTGGCACGTTCAATTAGAAAAGAGACGAAGCCGATGATTATCGCGGCGAATAAGATGGATACGGAGAAGGCCCAGGAAAACTACGATGAGATCACTTCGGATCCGGAGTACGAGCACCTTGACTTTGTTCCGGCCAGTGCTCACGCTGAGAAGGCTCTAAAGAATGCTGCTGAGCAGGATGTAGTTGATTACTATCCTGGCGATGAGGATTTCGAGGTCCTGACAGATGATCTTCCTGATGAGAAAGAGGAAGGCCTCGAGAAGATAAGAGACTTTATGCAGGAGTACGGCGGTACAGGAGTTCAGGAGGCCATGGAGACGGCCTTGTTCGATGAACTAGGGGTTATGGCTGTCTTCCCGGGTGGAGCTGATGGTCTCGGCGATGAACACGGAAATATCTTGCCTGACTGCTTCCTGGTGCCGGAAGGTGCTACTGCAGAGGACTTCGCTTATACTATCCACAGTGATCTAGGAGAAGGATTCATTAACGCTGTTGATTGCCGTGAGAACCGCCAAATCGGGGCGGATCACGAACTGGAACACGGCGATGTTATAGAGATTATATCCGCTAACTAGAGGAGTTCATCAGTTTCCTGAATGAAAAGGCCTGTGTCATGGGTCAGCTGATCGGTTAAATACTGAGAAACCGGCCTCGTACTCCGTACCGTCAGACCCTAAAGCTGTTGTTGTGCCTGATGCAGATGATTCTTTACTGGTGATGGCGAACTCGTCGTCGGAGGTGTGTGGCCCATCTGCTACAGCAACAGAAGCTCCTGCGAGCATGATAGATGTGATTAAAAGCAGTGTTATTTCTTTCGTAACCTGTATTTAGAAGCCGGAAATTTTAAAACAGCAGGAGGTTGTTAGGATAGAACCTAACTAGATGCCTTAAAACGCGGTTAAAGGCCTTCAGAACTGTTATGGGTGTTAAATAAATTGGTTGAGAATGTTGGCCGGGTTTTTTACTGGCTGCCGGCTTCCTGTGTTTCTTCGCTTCTCTGGATTTCTGCGTATCTTGGACAGACTACAATCCATTCTTCGTCGACTCCTGCCATGTCGCCGTCGATCGATTTGACGGTCTTTTTCAGTTTCTTGACTGCTCTCTTCAGGTTGGTCATATCGGTCTCTTTCAGAGGCCCGATGTTAACCCATACTATGTGGTCGTTGCGCAGGTGTTCCTGTACTTTTTCTACGTCATCGTATTCTTTCAGTGTTTCTGCCTTGATTATTACTTTACTATCGTTTTCCGACATGTTTGCGTCAAGTTCAACGAAATCGTCTTCTACTACTTCGGCGTTGTTGTCTTCCCCTTCTTTTTTCAGAAATCCTAGCGGCATAATTTAATTACCTCTTGGTTAAAATTTGGGTCTCTGGAACTTTTATACCTTTTCAAAGGCGGAAGCAGTTCTGAAGTAAAATAAGTAAGAAATTTAGTCCCCCAGGCTTTCAACCTTGGAGGCCAGGTTCCATATCTCGGTCCTGGTATGTTGCTTGATGTTAGGATCGTTGCTGATCTGGTCAAGCAGGGATGAAGCAGTGTTAACCCGTACAGAAAGCTCCTTGTCCTCCTCCTGAAGCGTTTCAACGGCTTCTTCAAGTAGGTCGGAGATATTTGACGGGACGCCATCTTTCTCGGCGAGATCCCTCATTCTGTCGGTAACTGCATCTACTGATGGCATTATATCACCATAGAGAAAGGCCGATTACTGGCCCATGCTCTGAGTGATCTGGCTCTGAGCTTCCTGAAGTTTTTCACGTAGCTCTTCTTCTTTACTTCCAAGTCTTTCGTTTCTTGCTTCGAGATCTTCTTTCCGGTCTTCAAGATCGTCCTGAAGCTGATCCCGGTCCTTTGCTACGAGAATGTTACCAACTTCCTGGTAAACTTCTCCGTCTTCGTCTTTCTCAAGTTCTTCTAGAGATTTGCTGATACCGTCTAGTTCATCCTGTGTTTCTTCTTTCTGTGCAGCAACTTCCTGTAGCTTCTGCTGAGTTTGCTGCATTTCCATCATCATCTGCTGTGCGTCGTCTTCCATAAACTAAATCACCTAATATAGTTTTTTAACCAGGCTTGAAAGCCTGAATACTGTATCGGTGCAGCCTCTTAACGGGCCTATACCGTCTGCCTCCACCTGGACAACCAGTTTATCGTTCTCAGCGTCAAGCTGGTACTGGACTTTCCGGTTGCTGTCCAGGCTCTGGGCAAGTATTTCTTTGTAATCTGAAGGCCTTTCCGTATCTATCTCTACCTTGGAGTTCATACTGCTTCTACACGGGTAGTGTCTTCAGATCTCATCTTTAGGAGTACTCTGTGGCTGCACTTAGGGCAGATCACTTTCTCGTTGACGGGGTCGATGTCAACTTCTTCCTCGCATTTGACACATTTGTAGGCAGTCATTCCTCGATCTCCTCTTTAGCTTCCTCAAGCTCTTCCATGCCGCCTTCAAGCTCTAGAGCCTTATCCAGCATTTCTTTTCCGCCTGTATCTTTTCTGTAGGCTCCGCCGGCTACTACTTCTCCGGTCTCCTTGTCTTTCCAGATTCCTGCGGCTACTCTTTCGTAATCTTCTTCTCCTTTTTCGGCCTCGTCTACGTTTTTACGAATCCTGTTTCCGTAACGTGAACCGAATCTTTTGGATGATCTATTTTCAGCCATTGTTTATCACTTTGAATAAAAGTAAAATGTGAGAAAAGCTTTTTATTCTCCCCATCAGAGAACTGGGCTTTTCCCACGCAGAAAGGGTGTTATTTCAACCCTTCAGTTGCAAGCTTCCTCTAGAAGCTCGCGAAGTTCTCCGGTTTTCTCCTGGGCCTTACTGATTGTCTCTCTGATCTCTTCCTGACTGTAAGGCTGTCGCTCTCCTTTCTGCATCGAGACAACATTCCCATCCTTCTTGATGGAAACAGTCAATCGAGCATCAAGAGCCTCTTCCTCTTCACGGGAGGTATCCCAGAGAAGCTTGTCCTCTATCTTCCGGCCTGTAACTGTAACAGGCTCGTACTGCAGAGGAACGTCCATAGCCTTCTCATCTCTGTTCAGGCCTTCTTCCTCATCGTACTCAGGGATAAATCCTGTCTTGAGAGCTGCAAGCGCTCCAAGAGATGCGGCGTCGATCAGGTTGCCATCATCGTTGAGAACGTGTACGTCAAGGAACAGGGTGTAAACCTTCTCTCCCTCTTCAATACATAGCTTCTCCAGATCGACTGCTTCGGCCTCACGGATTCCACGGTCGACTACTCTTGCAAGCTCGACTCCTGGCTCCTGTGGAGGGCCTGACTCGTATTCGCGTGCTGCCATCGGTGCAAGCTCCGCGTTGGTGACGATGGTTCCTTCATCAGGTCTGTCGTCGTAAGGATCCTCTACGTCGACTGAGAGCCCTACAAGTACCTGGGTGTTTCCTATTGTTACTTTTGCGGATCCTTCCGCGGTTTCACGTACCCAGTTAGGTTCTATCTCTATGTCTCTGTACTCTTCTAGTTCTCTGTCGTCAAGTCTTTCCTCGTCTCCGATAATCTTTCTGATCGTCTCTTCGTTAATCTTCATTATTCTTCACCTCTGATTGCTTCGTAGTTTTCTACAACGGTTTGCTTCTGCTCCTCGTAGAGGTCTCTGCAACCTCTCTTGGCGAGCGAGATACAGTCATCTACCTGTTCCTGTGTCAAGTCTCCGTCCATCTGGAGGAGTGTGATCTCGTCGGACTCTTCCTCGTCCTCGTAGTTGATCACTGCGACAGGGATGTCTGCGTTTCCTTCCTTGTCCTCTTTTCCATTAACGTCAAGGACAGGGGTATCGTCGACTACTCCTGCAGCCATCGCTGAAACCATTCCCTTCATAGGGATGCCAGCGTCGGCAAGTGCAAGGGAAGCAGCTGTGATTCCTGTAACTCTTGTTCCTCCGTCGGATTCCAGAATCTCCATCGAAATGTCGATTCCGGCCTGTGGAAATCTCTCCAGTTCAAGTACTGGCTCGAGAGCTCTCTTGGCTACAAGGCCAATCTCTTTCGCTCTTCGGTTCGGTCCAGGCCTCATTCTGTCGTCTACTGAGAATGGAGCCATATTGTAACGCATCTTGATTACTGCACGATCTGATTCCTGCAGGTGCTTCGGGTGAAGGTCCTGAGGGCCAAAGACTGATGCAACGACTCGAGTGTTTCCACACTCTACCATTGCGGATCCGTCGGCCTCGTCAAGTACTCCGATCTCCATCGTGGTATCTCTGTACTCGTCCTTCTCTCTGCCGTCTACACGTTTTCCTTCTTCGTCAAACCATTCAATATCTTCCTTTGATGCTGTCATTATCTGTCACCTTCTTTCTCTAGCTGATCGTCAAGCCATTCTGCCATTCTGTCGGTTAGGCCCTGTGTATGGGCTTCACGTTCGATCTTCTTGATCGCTCTTACTGCAAGGTTGGCGTGGTCGCCTTTGATCCATACCTGGCCATTCTGGCCTACGATTATGTTGCAATCGGTCCTATCATTAACCTGCTGTACCATTGTACCGCCTTTTCCGATTACACGAGGTACCTTGGCTGGTGCGATCTCTATTACTCGGCCACCACTCAGTTTCTTACATCTGCGGTCTTTCATCGAAAGATCTACGTCCATTGACTCGCTTACCGAGTCAATTTTGACAACTACAGTATCTCCTACATCGTAGAAGTCTGTAAGATCGTCCTCGTCCAGGTCAACGTATTCTTCTGTTGCATCGCTGATGCCGAGTGTGCCGTCGTAAGGCGAATTCAGGTCGATAGTCCATCGAGAGTAACTTACTCGAGAAACCTCTCCGATCACTACGTCGCCTTCCTCAGGAATATATCTTCCCGACATAGGAACAACTTCGACACCCTGACCGCTGTAACGTACAACACCGATGCTTTCTGAATAGATTTTATCATTTGCTTCATAGGTGCCCTGGTTAGCGTAAAGGTTGCTTCCGTTAAATAGGACGTCTCCAGGGACAACTAGATCATTGTCTTCTTTTACACGTGACATATTATCTTACCTCTAAGTCAAACTCCACAAAAAGAATGCGGTTTATAAATAGAAACACTCGGGCAATCTTTAAATACTTGATCTACTCGCGAAAGGTCTCCACCGAGGCCCCGGAAAGAGACTCAAGCCGCTCAGACTCGATGCTGAAAACTGCTTCAGGAGTCCCTGCAGCTGCCCATACAGTAACCTACCCGAGAAGATCATCGTCCATTAAAACCTGGAGATCGGATGTCAGAGGAGGCACGCCACCGATACTCCCTCCGGTAACATCATTCTCCCTGTCAGGAGAGGCCATATCCACGGACTCGGAGTTAGTTCTTACCGCTACCATCTCAGTATCTACACTGTTAGCTCCACTGCAGAGAACCCGGCAGAGGCCTTGACCTGTTTCGAACACCAGGCTTTTCACGATCTGACCTATATGAAGATCATAGATCTTCGTAGAGACGAAAATCACGGGATTTTCGGATCTTTGCATCCGATTGCGTTGGCCGCATCTTCAGCAGTCTTTGTTCCTTCAGGAAACTCTTTGATCTCAGGTGTGAAACCGTGTTCTTCCTCGGCCTCTTCCCTGAATCTTTCGGCACTTGGATGCATTTCTCTATGCTTCCTCGCTCATCTGTACCTGGCCACCGGTCATCTCCTGTAG
>Ga0102939_1000050_pt1 | contig 36064 bp, 38 predicted proteins | sample SalPon2_B_H2O_MG_FD_78214 | JGI IMG/M metagenome (GOLD analysis project Ga0102939, IMG submission 78214) | Salt pond water microbial communities from South San Francisco under conditions of wetland restoration - Salt Pond MetaG R2_B_H2O_MG | ecosystem: Environmental > Aquatic > Non-marine Saline... | reverse complement strand
GAGTGTCAGGAAATACACGAGGAGCCACTCGGGGCTGGCGTTCGCGAGATCGAAGGCGTCGACAGAGACGTACACCAACAGCGCGCCGAGCTCGACGATGCCGACGACGGACGCGCCGAACGAGAGATACCTGAAGGCGATGCCTTTCACCCGGCTGACTTCTCCGAACGCGGATTCGTCCCGATCACGTTCGACTGCCATTCAGTACACCTCCCGATACCGTTCAGCGATCAGGTCACTCAGGATGTTCATTACGAGCGTGATAGCGAAAAGCGTCAATCCGAGCGCGAACATCGCGTCGTAAGGGACTGTTCCGCCCGTGAGGTCGCCGCCGGCGATCTGGACCATCGAGACAGTGATCGTCATCCCGGAGTCGAAGAGGACGTCACCGGGGTGGACGTACGGGATTCCGAACAGCGCTCTCCGGATCGTCGGCATGTTCGCCTGTGCCCCCATCGCGACGACGACGATCATGGTCTCGCCGATCGCCCGGGAGACAGCGAGGATGTACGAGGAAACGATCCCTGAGAGGGAGGCGGGGACGACGATTCCAGTCGAGACCTCGTACTTCGTCGCACCGAGCCCGTACCCGGCCTGTCGAAGCGAGTCGGGAACGGCGCTCATCGCGTCCTCGCTGATCGATGAGACCATCGGGATAGTCATGATGCCGATCATGAGCGACGCCGACAGCGCGTTGAAAGTCTGGATCTGTGGAAAGAGGGTCGCCCGCAGCGCCGGCGTGACGTACACCAGCGCGAAATAGCCGTACACGACCGTCGGTACGCCGGCCAGTATCTCTAGCATTGGCTTGAGGATCGATCGCACGCGAGCGGTGGCGTATTCGCTGAGGTAGATGGCGGTCAGCGTGCCGATCGGGAGCGCGATGAACGCCGCGGTAACGGTTACGGTGAGCGTTCCGATGACGAGCGGAACGATACCGAACGTTTGTCCGCCCCCCTGGGGGTTGGGACTCCATTCGGTGCCGAACAGGAACTCAGTGATCGGGACGGCGGAAAAAAAGGCGATAGCGTCCGAGAGCAGCGTCGCGAAGATGGCGATCGTCGTCAGAATCGTGAGGGCTGCACAGGCGACGAAGACGCCGCCGTACCCTGCCTCTTTGATCCGTTTGAATCCGTTCGGACGCGTCAGGTCTGGGGTCTCGGTCCCGTCACTCACGGCAGATCACCCCATCGTGTGGGGTTTCCGGTTCGCCATTCGGTCCCGGTGAGTCGAGTGCCCCGCGAGTCCGATCGGAGATGAGACCGGTTCATCGCTCGCGTTAGCCTTGGGCTTCTTCGATCGCGTCCTCGAGTTTCTGCATCTGTTCTTCCTTGACTTCCTGGGTAGCGGGAACGTAGCCGACGTCCTCGGCGACGAGTTCCTCGTTGTCGGTCTGATCGACGACGTAGCGGGCGAACTCGGCGACGTGTTCCTTGGACAGCGACGACATCGAGGGGTACGTGAAAAGCGGTCGCGACAGTGGCTGGTATTCGCCCGACGACGCGGTGTCGAGGCTCGGTTTGACGGGGCCGTCGCCGCCGTCGATCGCCACGGGCGTGATCTGATCTTGATTCTGATACCAGTATGCAAACCCGAAGTAGCCGATCGCGTACTCGTTTCCTGAAACGCCCTGTGCGATCTGGTTGTCCTGTTCCGTCGCCTGGTACTCGTCCGTGTGACCACGTTCGCCCAAGACGTTCTCGGCGAAGTAATCGAACGTCCCGGAGGTGTCGGCGGCGCCGTAGCGCTCGATTTCCTCGTTTGGCCATCCGTCCCGGACCTCGTTCCAGGTTTCGGCGCCATCTTCCTCCCATATGTGTGCGAGTTCTTCCACCGTCATTTCCGTTGCGAAATCGTTGTCGTTGTGGACGACGACGGTGAGGGCGTCGGTCGCGACGACGAGTTCGATGAAATCGACGTCGTTCTCCGAGCAGAGGTCGCGCTCTTCGGGCTGGATCGGTCGGCTCGCGTTGTTGAAGTCCGTCTCGCCGACACAGAAGAAGTTCGAGAACCCGCCGCCGGAGCCGGTCGAACTGAGGTCGATGGTAACGTCGGCGTGGTTCGACGAGAACTCCTCCGCGATCGCGGACATCAACGGAAAGACGGTGCTGGATCCGGCGATGTTGATCTCGCCAGAAAGCTGGCCGGAGCCGCCGTTCCCGTTATCGCCGTTGCCGTTACCGCCCTCTGTTTCCGTACAGCCGGCGACGGCGAACGCCCCCGCACCGCCAAGTGCCTTGATCGCGTTGCGCCGTGTCAACCCGTCGAACTGGCTTGGTGCCATCACCCGATGGTTCCCGAGATCGACATAAATAGGATACTATGTTCTCTGTAGATAGATCAATTCACATATGCTTGTTACTGTTTGTCTATATAGTTCTATATAATCAGGGGCGGAGTGTTGTTCGGGAGGCTACTCGCCCGTCCAGTAGTCGACGTCGTCTTCGATCCGATAGTACCCTTCCAGAGAACGCTCTTCGCGCCCGCCGGGCGGTGCACCGACGTAGACGCCCATCTTCTCCGAATCAGGATAGACCGTTAGGTCGGGATCGTTCATCGTCGAAATCGCGAGATACCGGAGCGTGCCGTCGGAGTCGTTGATCACTCTGTGGCCGCCGGACTCGTCGGCCGGGAGCGAGACGTAATCGCCCGCTTCGACCTCGCTCGTCTCCCCGGCGAGTCTGATCGTCCCCGTCCCCCTCAAAACGTAGATCGCCTCCTCGTTGGCGGTGTGATAGTGGTACGGCCAGGATCGATGCCCGGACGGGAGTTCATAGAGACTGCAGCCGATCTGCTCGCTCTCGGCCGCTTCACCCAACTGCTTTCGTCTGAATCGTGTCTCCTCGTGCTCCAGTTCCGTCCACTCGACGTCGTCCTTGTTTACGATTGGCATAGCGCGCGTTTATGACCGGACGGAATATTTCTTTTGGGGCGGAGAGAGCCACGAACCGGACGCCGGTCGAATCCGGACCGGGCTGTCGGAGTTGGCTCCACGGACACGTACCGGTGGCTCTTTTCTGCTACCCTGCCAACAGTCGGGCATGCTTCAGTACGTGACGACGAACGAAGGCAAGGTCCGCGAGGCCGAGGCGTATCTCGGCGACGGGGTAGCCGCTCTGGACTACGACTATCCCGAGATCCAGGCCGATTCGCTCGAACGCGTCGCAGCCCACGGCGCTCGGGACGCTTACGAGCACGTTGGCGAACCGCTGATCGTCGACGACGCCGGGCTGTACATCGAGGGTTTCGAAGGCTTTCCGGGGCCGTACTCCGCATACGTCGAGAACACTCTCGGCGTCGAGCGGGTCGGTGCACTTGCCAGACGCGAGGCGGCTACGCGGGCGAAGTTTCGATGTGTGATCGCCTACTGCGACGGAGATTCATTTGAGGCCTCCCCCGAACCGGTCGACACGGACGACCGTCGCGGACAGGACCTCTCCGCCGACGATCGGGGTTCGGCGAGCACCGACGAGACCGTTGCGGCGGGGGACGTCCCGGTAAAGCTCTTCGTGGGATCGGTTCCGGGACAGATCGTCGAACCGCGCGGCGAGGGCGGGTTCGGATACGATCCGATCTTCGAGCACAGCGGGACAACCTTCGCAGAAATGAGTGCCGATGAAAAGAACGCCGTTTCCCACCGAGGGCGGGCGCTCGCGAAGTTCGCCGAGTGGTTCGTCGACAGGTGATCAGGCCCGAGGATCCCGATCCGGTCCCGGATACTCAGTGCCGAAGACCAGTTCGTAGATCGCCGCGGGATCGAAGACCGAAACGAAAGCCTCGGGAGAACGGATGCTCACGTCCATCGCCGCCCGGAGGTTTGCTCCGGCGTTCGCGCTCTGGAGGCGGCTATCGAGCGAGATGATGTGCATCGCATTACCCCGGTAAGCGGCCGCGAGTGCGGGGTGATCACCCGGCGGCTGTTCGGCGATCGTAGCCAGATCCGCGATCGTTTCGCGCCACTCGTCCGCGAGGGCCTCGTCGGCGAGTCTCCGGACAACGGCTTCGGCGTCTTCCAGCAACGGTTCGGTGGCGACCAGTTCGAGCCACGAATGGGCACGAACCATATCGAGCGCGGTTCGGGCGGCGTCGCCAACGAGTAGATCCGCGGCGAGCACGTCAGCATCAGCAACGAGACGGGTACGTGCTGGTTCGCGGTCGTCAACCGTCATCGCGTCGCGCCTCGAGTGCGTTTCGGATCTCCTCGATGGTTATCCCGCGACCGTCGGCCCGTTCGAAGAGGTCAGCCCACGTCATACCGGGATCTGTCCCCGATCCGGCAAAAATCCTGCCTCGTCGAGTCGCCACCAGACGATCCCCGCAACGAAGGCGATTCCGACGTTTGTCGCGATGGCGAGGATTCCGATCGCGCCGACGAGCCACGGTCGGTCAGTGGCGGTGAACGCGACACGAGCCAGCGACGCCGCCACGACCGCGAGTACGACACCGAGAAGCGCGAGCGGAAACGCGAACAGGACTCCGGAGATCAACGCGAGCCCGCCGTAGAGAACGCCGGCGACGAGATTCGCCGATCCCGTCCGCGCGCCGAAGACGTGTTTGCCGGCCAATCCACCCGAGCCGTGACACATCGGGAGGGCACCGAACGGCACCGCCGTGAGGTTCATTACGCCCATGCTTTCGGCGAGCCGATCGGGAGAGACGTCCGTATCGTAGAGATCCGATAGCAAAAGCGAGGTGGCGACGGCCGCATTGCCGACGGTCATCGCCAGTTGAGCCGTCAGCCCCTCAAACGCGCCGACCGAGGCGCTCGGCCCCCCAGTCGGGAAGACGCTGATAGCCGGGAGCGTCGGTGCTGGGATCCCGGCCGTCAGTGCCGCCCAGCCAGCACCGAGAGCGAGCAAGCCGAGGGCGACGGCCCGTTTAGAGACGAGGGCCACGGCGGCGGCGGTTACGATCCCGACAGCGGCAACAGTCGGTGCTCCGACGACGAGTTCGATCGCCGCCGTAGCGAGGACGAGCGCAACGGCGAACTGAACGCCGCGAACGATCGGCTCACCGATCAGCGATTCGATCCACGAGAGCGCCCCGAACCGCCCCGCAACGAGGAGGAGAACGCCGGCCAACAGTCCGGCAGCGACGAGTTCGCCGTACGTGATCGACCCCGCGATCGCGAGTCCCGCGAGGGCCTTCATCGGTTCGACCGACAGCGGCACGCCGTAGGCGACCCCCCACAGGACCTGAAACAGCGCGAAGCCGACGAGCAGGTGCGGCAGCGAGGCTGGCGTCAGAAGTCCGAGCGCGACGACGAGCGGCAGCACCGTAACCGAATCACCTATCGCTCCCGTCACCTCACCGAGATCCGTACCGAGCCGAGGCGTTCCGTGATTCGGTCTAAAACTCGCCACAGAGGTGTTTGTCGACGGCGAATGAAATAGCTTTTCAGCTACTGTATCCGAATACCATTTCGACATAGTGTAACTAATCTTAGTTACAACAGTTGTGGTCGCCAAGATCGCCCGGCCCGGGCTGTTCCCGTTCGAGCCGTCTGACGGAGATTTATATACTGGCTCCACTTGACACCGGTGGGCGCGCACTCCCGGTTTCGGGACTCCTCATCCTCCCACGTTCGCGCGCCCGCACTCTCCGTTTCGTGGCGCTTTGTTCTCACCTGTTTCGTGGTTTGTTCTCACCCGTGGAGCACGGACCGAACCTCGTCGATCGACGCCTGTTCGGCGACGAGCGCAAGCCGATCACCCGCTTCGAGTTCCGTCCGGGGGAGCGGGATCGTCATCGGTTCGCGTCGTCGTCCGTGGGCGTACACCCTGGCCCCACCCGGGAGTTCGAGTTCGACGACTCGGCGGCCGATAACCGGCGAGTCATTCGGAACTTCCAGGCTCGTCGCCGTCAGGTGCTCGGTCAGGTCGCCCAGGACGTTCAGGTCGCCGCCGAGCAACGCCGTTTTCGCGCCCGCCGCGCCCATCCGTTCGGGATAAACGACCTCGTCGACATCGGCCGCGTACTTCTGGTAGATCTCCTCGCGGTAGTCCTCGTCGATCCGGAGCACCGTTCGGCAGTCGTGGCTATTGGCGATCATGCAGGCGGTGAAGTTGGCGTTCAGATCGCTCGTCAACGCCGCCAGGGCGTCGGCGTTACCGATCCCCGCCCGCTCGAGTACGCGTTCGTCTGCGGCGCTGCCTTCGGTCGTCTCGTGGCCGTCTCGTCTGGCACGTTCCGCCCGTTCCTCGTCGTGATCGACGATCACGACCTCGTGACCCTCGGTCGAGAGGATGGTAGCGGTGCGAGCCCCGACGCGACCGTAGCCAACGATAACAAACCTCATGCGTTGTGCTACGCGACGGCATGACAAAAAGGTACACGCCACATCGAGACCGCGGCCCGACGGCGATTACTTTCGGCCGGTGACGCGAGTCTGAGCGTGATTAGGGAAGATCTCTCCGACAGCGGACTCATCCCACCGCGCTCGGATCCGCTCGCGGAGTTCAGTCTCGTAGTCTCCCTTTTGTATGGTCTCACTGGGCCCGGATTCGACGGTCAGGCGGGCTTCAACGAGTCGATCGATCGCTCCTCTACCGAACCCCGAAAGCGGTGCGACGTAGTCGACACCGTGCCGATCTTCGAGGCTCTGTGCGACGGCCCGAGAGATCGTCGGAACCCGATCGTCACGCCGTGTGCCGTCTGCGATCACGTCGTACTCGGCGGCGGCCGCCTCCATGGCGGCTTCGTGGACCTGTTGAATGCCGGCGCGGGGGAATCCGTCCTCGCGCATCCGCTCGACTGCCTCGTCAGCGATTTCTTTTTCGAGTTCGATCTCGACGAACGGGAACCCGAGTGCATCGGCGGCGTCGCGGGCGTGCGTCCAGTTCTCGGTGAACCCGAAGTGTGCCGTCACCAGGGTGACGTCGTAGAACTCCTCGAGCAACAGCGCCGAAAGCGACGAGTCTTTCCCGGCGCTGAACAGCAGTCCACACTCCATTACCGGCGCTGGATATCGAAGCTCTTCGATTCGGGTTTCATTTCCTGCAGCAGTTCTTTCATCTTCTCCTCGTCGATTTTGCCCTGTATCCGGCCGCTCTGGGCGAGGGCGACGATCTGCTGTTCGACCTGTTCGCCGAACTCGGGTTTCGACATCTGGACCGTGTTGAGCCGTTTTCGCGCGCCGTCGGTCAACGCCTTCCGGAGCATCGCCTTCTTTTGGGCCTCGGCCTGCTGGCGCTGAGCCTCGGCGGCCTCGTGGTCGCCCTCGCCGCCCTGCTGTTCTTTGAGCTGTTCGAGTTTCTCCTCACGGAGTTCCTGTAGCTTTTCGTCGTTCGGATCGCCACTCATACACGTCCGTTATCGGTGCAAACACAAAAACCGTTACCACTCCGGTCGGAATTGGGATTGTCGTTCGCCGAACCGTGGTTCCCGTCGGAACCGACACTCTTACTCGTCCGTCACCATCGGCAACTCCGGATCGGTACCCCACTCGGAAAGCGACCCGTCGTACACTGCGACGTCTTCGACACCGATCACCGACAGCGCGAGCGCAGCGCTACTGGCAGCGATTCCACCGCCGCAGTAGGTAGTGACCTGTTTCGCGTCGGTCGCACCGGCAGCCGCAAACCGACGGCGGAGCGTTTCGGGCGAATCGAACTGCGCCGTCTCGGCGTCGATAATCGCTTCGTCGCCGACCGTAGGGACGTTGACGCTGTCCGGTATTCGACCCGGTCGCCCGTATTTGATCGGTTTGGATCCCGCGTAATCGGACGGTCGTAGCGCGTTGATGAGGCAGTGATCGTCGTCGCCGATGCTTTCGCGTACGTCGTCCTTGTCGGCGACCAGTTCCGGACGGAACTCGGGAGTGAACGACGCGGGTTCGTACGTCGGTCGCTCGGTCGACACCGGACGGTCTTCCGCGGTCCACCGATCCCAGCCGCCGTCGAGCACACCGGCGTGATCGAATCCGAACACCCGTAGCATCCACCAAAAGCGGGCGGCCCAGCCATTGCCCTCGGCGTCGTAGAGTACGACACGTGAGTCGTCACCGACGCCCAACCGGCCAATCGCGTCGGCGAAGGCATCCGGGTCGGGAAGCTGATACGGATACTCCGGGTCGTCGGTAACCGAAAAGTCTTCGAGGAGATCCGCGAAGACGCTGGTCGGGATGTGCGAGCGCTTCCAGTCCTCGTAGCCGGACACCGAGCGCCGCGCGCCGGTCTCTGAATCGAAACTCAAGTGCACGGTGCAATCGAGCACACGGAGATCGGGTTCGTCGAGTCTGGCTTCGAGCCACTCGGGATCGACCAGCGTCGGGACCGATTCGTCGCGCATTACAACAGTGTTGTCGCTCGGGCGGGTTGGGTTTTACTGAACCCCGCTGTTCTTGACCACCCCGTGTCCAGCCGGGATAAAACGGGGGACCGTAGTTGTCCCTACCTCAGATCAACGGAGCAACAGCGTCACGCCACCCGCGGCGACAGTCGTTCCGCCGATGATACCGAAGGCAGGCGCGAATCCGACGGTGTCCGATAGAAGGCCGATCATCGCCGGGGAGAGCGCCCCCATCCCGGTCATGAGTGTCCGAACCCCGCCGAGTGTGCCTCCGCTGACGTCGTCGGGGATAACTTCCATCAGGTACGCGTCCCTGACAGGGCGAAAGCCGTGGAAGCCGATGCCGACGACGACGGTCACGACACCGAGCGCGATCGGGGACTCAGCGATGAGCAGTCCTCCGAGACCGACGGACATAGTCGCGAAAAGCCCGGCCGAAACGGTTAGTTTCCCGACTCTATCGCCGAGTTCACCCGTGACAGTCTGGCTGAACGTCATTGCGAAGAGGAGACTGTACAAGAGCCCGGCCACACCGGTCGAGAGGCCCTTTTCAGCGCTCAGATACAGCGGGAGAAACGAGGCGACGCCGTTCCAGGCGAAGGTGAAACAGACCGTCACGAAGACGAACATGAGGAACGTTCGATCGGCGAATACGGACTGATAGGAGGTCCCGCCGTCGGATTGGTCCGTCCGTCGATCGGTCGAGAGGCTGACCGACTCGATCGTCGAATCGGTTCCAACCGCCCAGTAAAACAGCACCGCGAGGATGCCGCTAACGATCGCCCCGAACAAAAAGACGCTCTGCCAGACGAAGAGACTGGTCAACGCGACTACGACGAGCGGCGCCGTCATCCCGCCGAGTTGGCCAACGGTGTCCATTACGCCCAGAACCCGTCCCGGGTGGTCAGTGTAGCGCTGTGAGAGCAACGGAATCGCGACTGTCTTGTGCGGACCGGTTCCGATGCCGATCAGCATCGCTGCGCCGGTCAACAGAAGAAACGAGGGACTCACCGCGGCCAGCAGCGCGGCGCCGGTGAAGACGGCGCTCCCGGCGAAGATCACCGTTGGCAACCCGACCCGATCGCCGAGGAGCCCGGCTGGAAACTGCACGGCAGCGTACGAGAGCATCAGCAGCGAAAACAGAACGCCGGTCCAGGTGTTCGAGACCCCGTACGTCGATTGAAACGTCTCGAAGAGCGGTGGGAAAACGAACCGGAGGAACTGGACGAGAAACCAAAGCAGCGAGACGGACGCCACGAGGTGGTACGTCCGGACCACATCGGTCGCGCGATTTGGAGACAGTTCCATTCTGGATTCGGGTGTCGAAGCTCAGTCCTCGTCGACCGGCTCGACTTTTTTTCCGGTCGCCTTCGGGACGACTCGGTGTGTCGCGTCGGCCCATTCCCGGTCGAGTTCCTCGCCCTCGAAGAGCCGGTCGAGAAAGACGGCGAGGCCGGCGACCTCCGAGTGGGGCTGGTTCGTCACGCCGACGTTGTAATCCGCCCGCTCATAGACGTCGAACGAGACCTTCTCGGCGCCGACGACGAGCAACACCGGGTCGGACTCGTGGTCGGCTCTGATCGATTCTTCGACGTCCTGGATCGGGAGTCCATACATCGTCAGATGGACCACGATACCGGGCCAGTCCCGCAGCAATCGTCCGTGGTTCTCGGTGCGTTCGACCTCGAAGGGACCGCCGAACCGCGATGTGATGTCCTCGATCGTCTCCTTCGGATCCGACGCACGTCCGGCGAGGATCACCCGGTCAGCACCGAGGGCACGCGCCGTCAGTCCGACGTGGGTCGTCATCCGGTTGTCCCGACCGGGACGATGGCCGAGTCGGAGGACGACGACCTCGGAGTCACGTTCCATACTATCCCTTCACCGGCGTCAGTTAGGGGCGTTACGGTCGCCGCCCGATCCAAGCGCCCTCGAACTGGCCGACGATCGCCGCCTTCAGACCGAAAACGGCGTTCGGGCGGCCACGGAGCGTTCGCTGACCCGAAGCGTCGCCTCGGCCGTGTACTCTCCGGCCCCGGGATCGGACCAGACGGCATCGAAAGCCGCTGTTTCACCGGGCTGGAAGTCCGCCGTTGAAGCCGTCGCCGCGAACGACTGGCCGTCGCTGTAACGCCAGACCTCCCGGCCGTCGGCGTACACCGCGAAGTCGGCCCGGCAGGTGTCACGGAACGTGAGTTCGACAGGCCTATCGCCGGCGTTGACGACCGAAAAAGAAAACTCGACCTCGTCGCCGACAGTCACTTCCAGCGCCGTTTCGAGCATACAAACTATTCGGGCCCGAGCACAAAACCGTTGTGCCGCGGCTGACGCGTAAATCGGCGTCTTTCGGGGCGTTGCTCCGCGAGGAAACCCCTAAGCCGACTGACCGACTATCGAGTGGTGTGCAGGTCGTCGGGTACGAAACGGGCAGCGACGAGACGACAGCGGCGGCGCTTTTGATATCGCGAGGCGGCGCTGTCGAACGGGAGCCACTTTTTGTCGGCCGTGAACTCGCCTACACGCTCGGAAAGCGGCACTGTGCGGGCGTCCTCGACGGTCGCGAGCACGTCCATTGTGATCGCTCGACGGCGCCCTACTGTGAGGTTCACGACTCGACGTGGATCTGTGCCCGGTGTACTGGGACGTGTCTCAAAGCCGAGATGGATTGTCATCACGAGCACGCGGTCTATCTAGCGGCCTTCGCGCCGGCGACGTTCAAAGTCGGCGTGACGGGGCGATCGGATCCGACCGTTCGGCTCCGGGAACAGGGGGCCGACCGTGGAGCGATTCTTCGACGCGTCGAGAACGGCCGGATCGCCCGGGAGATCGAAGCGGAAATCGCCCGATCGACGCCGGTCCCCGACTCGGTCCGTGTGCCGAAGAAGGTCTCGGGGATGGGACGAAACGTCGATAGCGCGTCCTGGGAGCGGTTGCTGTCCGACTTCAACGTCGAACGGACCTTCGAGTTCGAATACGGACTCGATCTGGACTCGGCGCCGATCCCCGAGACGCTCGCCACCGGAAGCGTGCTCGGAACCAAGGGTCGCGTGCTACTCATCGAGCGAGGCGGGGAAGCCTTTGCCGTGGATATGCGCTCGCTCGTCGGCTACGAGCTCCGGGACGGGACCGAAGCGCGCGAACTACAGTCCAGTCTCGGTTCGTTTGACTGACACACCGAACCGGAGAACCTGTGAACTTTTTTGTCGGGAGCCGAAAGAGGGGTGCATGACGGACGAAGAGAGTTCAGACGCGGACGAAGAGGGAGAAGAGAAATCGTTCCGCGAGCGCGTTGAGGAGATCAGACAACAGCGCACCGAAGGCGAGGGCGATGCCGAGGGCGAAGACGGAGAAGGAATGAGCCGCGAAGAAAAGATGCAGGAGATGATGGGCGGTGGCGGCGGCCCCGGCGGCATGGGCGGTAGCCCCTTCGCGCAGATGATGGGCGGTATGATGGGCGGTGGCGGCGGCCCCGGCGGCATGGGCGGCGGCCCTGGCGGCATGGGCGGCGGTCCGCCCGGTGAGATGGGTGGCGGTCGCGAAGAAGGAAGCGACAACGAAGAAGTCGTCCGCGAGGTCCGAAAAGTCCGCGACGAGCTGCACGACATTCGCCGCGAAGTCGAGCGGATCGCCGACGCGCTCGAAGACTGACGGCGACGCGACTGTCTCTTTGTTATTTGCCGAATAACACTGCCCGCACAAGGGTGGGTGCGTCTTTCGAGACTGATCGTCGGCGTTACAGATATCCGGCGTCGGCGAGTCTGTCGACACCTTCCCGGAGTCGCTCTTCGCTCGCCGCGTACGACAGTCGCGCATAGCCCGGTGTGCCGAAGGCGCTGCCGGGAACCGTCGCGACGTGTGCGTCCTCGATCGCACCCTCACACCACGCTTGGTCGTCCCCGTCGACCGGCAGCATCATATAAAACGCGCCGTCGGGGATCGGTACGTCCTTGCCGTGTTCGGCGAAGAGATCGACGAGCATGTCACGGCGTTCCTCGAAGGCGTCGCGCATCTCGGCGACGGCCTCGTCGGTGTTTTCGAGCGCCTCGACACCGGCGTGCTGGACGAAGTTGGCCGCACACGAGACCGAGTGCGAGTGGAGCTTCCCCGCCTGCTCGACGAGGGACTCAGGCGCAGCCAGATAGCCGAGCCGCCAGCCGGTCATCGAGTAGGCCTTCGAGAAGCCGTTGATCGTGACCGTTCGGCCGGTCATGCCGTCGAGCGACCCCACTGAGGTCTGCTCGGTGTCATAGGTGATCGCGTCGTATATCTCGTCGGCGATGACCGTCACATCGTGATCGACAGCGATGTCCCGGACACCCTCCAGCGCCGCGTCGGTGAAGACGGCACCGGTCGGGTTCGACGGTGAGTTGATGACGAGCAGTTCGGTGTCGTCGGAGACCGTCTCGGCGAGCTCGGCGAGCGCCGGTTCGAGCTGGAAGTTCGACTCGGAGAGATCGACGCGGGAGAGGCTCCCGCCCGCCAGTTTCGCCATCGCCTCGTAGCTGACCCAAGCCGGGTCCAGGAGAACGACTTCGTCGCCGTCGTCTATGAGCGCCTGGAACGTCTCATAGAGCGCCTGCTTCCCGCCCGGCGTAACTATGATCTCGTCGGTGCCGTACGCGAGGCCGTCGGCCTCGAGTTTGTCAACGATCGCTTCCTTCAGAGCCGGGATACCGTTCGAGGGCGTGTACCCCGTGTGGCCGGCGTCGAGCGCGTTCTTGCCGGCCTCGACGACGTTCTCCGGGGTCGGGAAATCGGGTTCCCCGACGGAGAGGTCGACGACGTCGACGCCGTCGGCTTCGAGTTCTGCTGCGAGGTTGCTGATCGCGAGCGTCGCGCTCGGTTCGACCCGTTCGACGCGGTCGGTGAAGTCCAGTTCAGGTGTCATGTGCTTCGAGTTCTCCGGCGAGTGATATAGCGCTCCGGACGGCGCTCGCTCCGTAATCGATCCGTTCTTCAGCTTCGGCCTGGCTCATTCCCGGCCCGGTGATTCCGAGCGCGACCGGCGTATCACGCCGCAGCGACACGTCGGTGAGCCCCTGGGCTGCCGCGTCCGCGATGACGCGGTCGTGGTCCGTATCGCCGGTGACGATGGCACCGATCGCGACGACGGCATCGATGTCGTCCCGCCTGGCGAGACGGTCGGCCGCCAGCGGCGTGTCGTACGACCCCGGCACCTTGATCGTGGCCTCGATCTCGGCACCGGCGTCGGCCGCCGCCTCGCGGGCCCGGGTTTCCATCTCGCTGGTCACCGGACGCTCTTTGTTGAATTGAGCGACCACCAGTCCGAGCGCTACCATACTGTGCGGTCGGTTTCGGGACGTAAAAGACCTGCCGATAGACGATTACTTGTACGCCTCCCGGAGGAACACAAGCGCCGCCCCGAACATCGCGAGGTTGCCGAAGAAGGCGAGCCGTTCGCCGGAGCGGCTGTCTTCGTCGGCGTTCCAGAAGTCGTGCATCGTCATCGTCACTACCGCCAGGAAAGTGACGGCAGCGCCGGTCGCCAGCCGTGGGAGCCGCCACAGAGCGACCCCGAGACCGGCGAAAGCCATCATTCCTGACGCGAACGGTGCCGCGACGTCGGGCATCGGTACGCCCGCAGACTCGGCGTACTCGATGGTGTCGTCCATATCTCGGAAGTCCTCGGAAGCCTGCAGTGCGAGTCCGGCGCCGAACAGCAGGCGACCGATCCGGGCTGGCGATGCGTCGCTTTCGTCGTCCCCACTCGTCGTTGCCATACCGTTCTTTGGCCGGCAATTCACATAAATCGGGGTGCCAGTTAGGGGCAGTTCGAACCCCGCATCGTTCATCGTTACGTGTCACCGTCGGAGCCGCACAGTCCGGTCCGACGCTCCGGTTCGGCCAGGTTTAAGAATCCACCCGGAGAGTACACGAATGATCGAGATGACTGCAATAGACAAACGGACACACGAACGGAAATTCGTCCGGACGTTCTTTACAACACCGACCGCGGTCGAAGGCGAAGACGACTCGGCGAAGATGCTCGAAAGCGCGGCGGGACTCCGGGGTATGCAGGCCCCGGACGTCTGGGTGCCGGACAACGAGGACGCGACCGCACCGAATATGCGCGACGAGGGCGCTCAGAACATCATCGACGTGCTTTCCGAGCACGGTGCCGATTTCCCCGGCGAAATCCATCCCCGTGTCGTCTGGCATCGTGACAGCCCCTCGACCCGATATCAGGGCTTTCAGCGGATGCTCGAGATCACCGATCCGGGCAACGGTGCCATTGAGCACCTCGATGGGTTCGTGATCCCGGAAGTCGGCGACATCGACGACTGGAAGAAAGCCGACGAGTTCTTCACGATCATAGAAAACGAGCACGGGCTCGAAGAGGGGAGTCTCAAAATGTCGGTCATCATCGAAAGCGGCGCCGCCGAAATCGCGATGGGGAAACTCCGAGACGAGATGGGCAAGCCGACCAACAACCTCCAGCGGATGTTCCTGCTCGTCGACGGCGAGGTCGACTACACAAAGGACATGCGCGCGATCACGCCGACCGGCGGCCTACCCGAGTGGTCGGAACTGCGGCACAACACGTCCAGGGGGGCCTCGGCTAACGGTCTCATCGCGATCGACGGCCCATACGACGACATCCGCGACGTCGAGGGCTACCACGAGCGGATGACGGACAATCAGGCGAAAGGGATGCTCGGGATCTGGTCGTTGACGCCCGGACAGGTCGTCGAGGCGAACAAGTCTCCGCTTCCGCCACAGGAAGGCTACTGGCTCCTCGATGCCGACGGCCGTGCAGTCGAACTCGAACACGACGACGGCGTCGAGGTCTACGACGGCGATCGCGTCTCTCTGGAGGGGGCCGCCGACGGCTACGTGCTCTCGGTCGGAAACGACGAAATCGAAGTCGGCGAAGGCGAACTCGAAGACGAACTGCTGGATCTGCTGGATTACGTCCCGAGTCTCGACGATATCGTCGACTCCATGGAGGAGTTCGAGGCCGCAAAGGAGGCCGGGCGTGGCGCGATCGCCATGACCCAGTCCGCGACCGTCGAAATCGACGGCGTCGAGGTCGACGTCAGCCGCGACCGGATGTGGGACGAGGCGACCTATCAAGCGCTTCAGACACCGATCACGCTGTTCCAAGACGTCTACGAGAACCGGCCGGATCAACACGAGGACCTCGCCGAACTGTACGACGAGGACGTCGTCGAACGCGCGATGGACGTCGGGAACTGAGGACTGGCTGTCAATAGTCCGTTTTTGATACGTTCGAACGCTGCCAGCGGAACGCGTTCGGCCAGGGATACACTACGATAGCCGACCAACGGGAGGGAGGTTCAGCCACTAGATAGTTTGCTCGACAGTCACGAACACCGAGCGAATCGACGCCTACGAATACCGATCGAAGACGTCACGAACGTGTGACGCCGAGCGTTTGAGCCGTTCCGTGTAATCCGGTTCCTGCCACGTCGGAGGCGTATACGCCATCGTTTGGAGTTGTTCGCCGTCGATTCCGGGAATCGCGTGGACCAGATTCGTCGGGCCATCGATCGGCATCGCATTTCCGTCGGTGTCTCGCGGTGTGTAGGCGGCGGCAGCGATTTCGATCGCGTCGAACGGTTCGTACGTATCGAGACCGTCCGCCCAGAGATCCCCGAGCCGCTTGCGTTGGCTCGGGTCGGCGACGTTCAACAGGAGCCAGGGGATCCGGAGTTCGATCGCGTCGTTCGACGGCGAGACGTACACGTCGGCGAGTGAATCATACGAGGCTGCGTCCGGATTGCCGTTTCCGTATCGGAGCGTTCCTGTCTCGATGGCTTCGAACGGGACTGATTCGCCGCTTTCGGGGATAGTGTATCCGCGGTTGACCACCGTCCGGACCGGTGTAAAGCGCCCGTCATCCGGGGCGCGATATCGCGACAGGTCAAGGCCTGCTTCCTCGCCGTACTGGTACGCAAAGGCGTCATACTGGGCGTCTACTGTCAATCGGGAGGCGTCCGGGCCGCCGAGTCGAACGACGAAGTCGGCCGACGGCGACCGCGCGCCGACATCGTACGGGAGGCTCGTTTCCCCACGCCCGGTGAGCCCGATCGTCAGCAGGTAGTTCACTCGCTCCCAATCGATATCCGCAGCGAGATCCGCGAACTCGAGTCTGATCGACAGATACGCTTCGTCGCTCGTAGCGCGGAGGGCCGTCAGTTCCTCACCGCCGGTCAATTCGTCGGAGGGCGGTCGGGGGTGGGCATCCGGTGTTCCGACAACAGCATCCGACCACGCGTCAGCCGATCCGTCGAGCGAGACAGCACTGGCCGGATCAAAGGCGAGCAATCCGAAATGCTGTTCAGGAGTCTGTACGTTCGACCACTCCGGACGCCGGTTCGGATCCGAGAGCGGTGCGAAGTTCCACGTGCGCTTGAACCACTCGTTTTGCCAACTGAACACGATCCCGCCGGCAGTCCCCGCTTCGCGGATGTCCGCATACATCGCGGCGACGATCTCTCCCTGTTCAGTCTCCGTATGTCGGCCTTGATCCCGACCGTGGACATCGCGCTGAGACAGCCCACGCGAGGACGGAACGCCGAATTCGGCAACCACGAGTGGATGCTCGGTCGTTTCGATTAGATCGTTTAGGTATCCTGCGTAGCTGTTCGGTTCGCCGCGATGGTCCTCGTACTCCCTGTACGCCGGTGTCTCGTTGAGAAACGGCGGATAGTACGGATAGACGTGATACGCGGCGAACGTTCCGGCGTCGTACTCGTCTGTCGCTACGATCGCGTCGGGATCGACGGAGACGGCGTCTTCTAACCGAAACGGCTCGTAGGGATGCTCAAGTGGGTCTGTTGTCGGCCAGTTCGTGAACGCGGTTGGACGTTGCGTGTCATACTCGTCCATCTCGTAGGCGATCGCGTCGTCGAGTCGTGCTGTGAGCCACCGCTCGAAAGGCCGATCAACCGTCGAATCGAGGTACTGTCCATCGTAGCCGCCTGGCTCGTTCGCCTCGTTCGTCTCGATCACGACGGACGGTGGCCACTCGATACCGGCGAGATACCCCAGCACGTACTGACTCACGTCGGCGTCGAAGGTTCCGCTTGCGCGGCCCGGGGTCGGTTCGATCGACGTCGCGCCGTGAACGACGTCGATAACCCTGCGGAGCGATCGATCGAACGCCTCGGAGAGAGCGAACGCGTCGCCGGCGGAAACCAGGTCCTCTTCGCCGATCCAATTACCGTGAATGAGATAGATCGGATCGGCGTGGGTACGGTTGTACTCGGCGAGCGCACGGTAGAACGATGGCGGGTGAACGGTGTAGACACGAACGACGTTGGCGTTCAGTTCGCCCATCGAGGCGAGCCACCGGTCATACTCTTCGCGCGTGATCGCTGCCTCGCCCGGGAACCGTCCGGGTTTAGCCATTCCGAGATTGAACCCACGGAGCGCAAGCGACTCGAATTCACCAGTTTCATCAGCGACCTCAAACTCGGTATCAGTGACCCGAAACCGCGGATTTTCGGGCGATAGTGACGTCGATCCCGAGGAAAAACGGCCGTTACAGCCCGCCGTACCGATAGCCCCGGCCGAACCAACTGTCGCAAGAAACGCACGTCTGTCCACGTTTCTTCCTACGCGTTCAGCCTAATGTGTCTTCTGTAGTCGAACCAAACACCGGTGGCGAAGCGTATGCGGTCGCTTCGGAAAAACCGCTCAAAACAGCGACCGGTTTTTACCACAGCGAGCCCAACAATCATATGACTGATGTCCGGCGAGATTCTCGTTGTTGACGATGACGAGCCGATTCGAATGTTGGTCAGCCACCGACTGGAGAGCGCTGGATACGAAGTGCGTGTCTGTGAAGACGGCCGAGAGGCGGCTGACCTCCTCGAGGACGGGTTCGAGCCGCGATTGGCGATCTTCGACGTGATGATGCCCAAACTGGACGGTAAGCGGCTCCTCCGAATGGTCCGGAACAGCGAGTTTCCCGTCGACGCTGATCTACCGGTAATCATGCTCACTTCACGGGGGCGGGAAGAACACGTCTTGGAGGGATTCGAAAGCGGTGCGGACGATTACGTGACAAAACCGTTTCGAGCCACGGAGCTGATGGCTCGGGTCCGGAAGTGCATCAATGATTGATCGAGCTGTTACGGGCGTGGGATAATGGTGGGGGCAATCACCGCGTTCGGTTACAGTGTCTCACTGACGGCCGTTCTCGTTGTCTTCGCGCTGGTGATCGGGATAGGACTGGCCGTAATGTTCTGGCTCACGGTCGGGCTCTCCGTCTACCGGTCGGTCCAAGAGACCCGCCGAGGGCGGGTTCGTGATGATCTCCAAGATCGGCTCCTCGACGGTGTTTTCGATCCGGACGCCGACTGGGGGTGGGTCAAAGAACTGTCCCGCAATGAGCGTCACGTCCTCGAATCGCTACTGGACGAATACCTCCGCGAACTCGACGGCCAGAACGTCGAGAAGCTCCACGAGCTCGGGGCAGAACTGGGTATTCCGGATCGATCGAAACGGGAGTTGGAAACCGGCGGCGAATACGAGCGGCTCTACGCGCTCACCTGGTTGACCCTTCTACGGCGGCCGGACCGGTTAGATGCCGCCGATTTCGCCCCCAGAACACCTCGTGAGCGGGCGGCGGTGGCACGACTGCGCTACGAAAACGACGACCTCGAAGCGCCGGCGGAAGGGATCGCGATACTGCTCGAAGAGACGACCTCGCAGTTTACCGTCTTCGGGCAGGACACGCTCTATCGGATCGCGATAGCGAACCCAGCCGCGCTCTTTTCGATCGGTGAACGTCGGTACCGGGCATGGTCGGATCCACTACTGACGCAGGTGCTTGTGGTCTGTCAACACCTCGGAACGAACGTGACGACCGAGGACCTCTCGTGGCTGGTCTCGGCGCTCGAACACGAAACCGATGCGGTCCGAGAAGCGGCCGCGCAAGCGCTCGGAAACGTCGGGTGGCGCAGCGATATCCGCGACGACTCGTTTCTCGATCGGGCGCTCAGGGATCCCTCACCCCGCGTTCGCGGGGCGGTCTACAGGATGCTCGCTCGATGGGGAGACAGCGAGGCGATCCGGACGCTTACTGGGGCGCTGCAGCACGAATCGAACCCGCGAACCCGGCTTACCGGAACGAACGCCCTGGTCGACAGTCGTGATCGGCTCCCGGACAGCGCTCCGGAAACGCTCGAAAACGCGTGGGCCTGGAGTAGCGAACACGCCGAATACGATCGTCTCGCTCGTCGACGGCACAGGGAGGTGAGTGATTGAGGTGCATTCGGTTTTACACGTTCTCAGACAGCTCTTCTTCGGGTTCGGGGTGTTCGTCATCGGGTTTTATTTCCTGATCAACGCGTACTATATCTGTATCCATCTTCTGGCCCTGCTCGAACTCCGCGAAGACGTCCAGGAATCACGGTGGGAGCCGCCGTTCCGGGCGTTTTCGAGCCCGTTTTACCCCGGTATCGGGATCATCGTTCCGGCGTACAACGAGGCAGCGACGATCATCGAGAGCGTTCAATCGATGCTCTCGTTAAACTACCCGGAGATGGAACTCGTCGTCGTTAACGACGGATCGACGGACGAGACGCTCGATCGGCTCATCGAGAACTTCGATCTGGAGGCGATCGAAGCGGAGATTCCGATCGACGTTCCGACGGAGAACGTTCGCGGCGTCTATCGATCGACGACCTACGAAGAGCTCCTCGTCGTCGATAAAGAAAACGGCGGCAAGAGCGACGCACTCAACGCGGGGATCTGGCTGACCGAGATGTCGCTTTTCTGTGCCGTCGATTCGGACACGATCATCGATCGGGACGCGCTGTTGCAGTTGGTTCGGCCGTTTCTCGAACGCCCCGAAACCGCCGTTGCTTCGGGCGGCGTCATCCGCGTCGCGAACGCGTGTACGATCGAAGACGGGATCGTACAGTCGGTTTCGCTTCCGAAGACCGGACTTGCAGGGCTCCAGGTCATGGAGTACCTCAGAGCGTTTTACTCCGGACGGCTGGGTCTCAACCGAATCAACGGACTCATTCTCATTTCGGGTGCGTTCGGACTCTTCCGAACGGACGTCGTGCGCGATATCGGGGGCTATCGTCACGATACGATCACCGAAGACTTCGATATCGTCGTTCGTCTGCACCGGCACCTCATCGACAGGGGCAAAGAGTACACGGTCGACTTCGTGCCCGAACCGGTCGCCTGGACGGAAGTTCCCTCGACTCGTCGGATGCTGGGACGACAACGCCGACGCTGGTATCGGGGAATGGTCGAAACAGTCATCACGAACCGTAAGATGCTGTTCAACCGCAAATATGGCCGGGTCGGAACGGTCGTGTTTCCGTTCTTCGTGGCCGCCGAGATGTTCGGGCCGCTCATCGAGGGGATCGGGTACATCGTTCTGCCGCTGGCGCTGTATTTTGATATTCTAAACGTGCAGTTCTTCCTCATTTTCTTCCTGTTGACGACCGGATTCGGCGTCTTTCTGTCGTGGTTCGGGGTCTTCAGCGAGGTCTGGAGCTTCAACCGGTACGACAGTCCCTGGCAAGTGCTCCGATTGCTCTGGTACGGCGTTCTGGAGAATTTCGGCTATCGGCAGTGGAAGACCGTGGTCGCTTGGAACGGCCTCGTCGAGTATCTGAAAGGAGTCGATACGTGGGGCGCGATGGAGCGCACCGGGTTTAAGACGGATGACGAGTAGGCATTTAGGGAACGCGGCCCAAAGAAATATATGGAGGAGTCTGAGACGGCGAATTATTTCCGCGATCTGTACGAACTCGGTGCGGATCCGTCGATGTCTCTCGAGGAGAAGATCGATCGGGCGATCACCATCGGGCGGGAACGACTCGACGTTCCGTACGGGGTGCTTTCTTACACTGGTTCCGGCGAGTATGAGATCATCGACTCGTCGTTTTCGAGCGGCGCGTACGTCGCCGGGTCGGTCCACGACCTGGAAACGACGTGGTGTCGACATGTCGTCGGTGATCGGGAGCCGTTGGCCATCTCGAATGCGGGCGAATCAGCGTACGAAGATGACATCGCGCGTGAAGTGACGAACCTCCAGTGTTATATCGGCGCACCGATACTGATCGACGGCGAGGCGTACGGGACGCTGTGTTACTCCGGGGAGGAGCCCCGAAGCGCTGAGTTTACCGATGACGAAAAACGATTCGTACAGCTTCTGACGCGCTGGATCGCACACGAGTTAGAGCGCGAAAAGCACTACCGGGCATTGGATAGACAAAACGAGCGGCTAAACGAGTTTGCCGGCGTGCTCGCGCACGATCTGCGGAATCCGCTGACCTCCGCACGCGGCTACACCGAATTGGTCTCCGAGTCGGTCTCGGAGCCCGAGGCTACGCATCTGCAGACGGCACTTGAAGCGATCGATCGAATGGAGGAACTCATCGGCGAGACGCTCGCGTTGGCGCGTAAGGGCGGTGACGTAGGCGAGCGTGAACCCGTCGAACTCGGCACGGTCGCCCGGATAGCCTGGGACACTGTCGATCCAGCAAACGCAACGCTCGTCGTACAACAGGATCGAACAGTCCTCGCTGACGAGTCGCGGCTCCGACAGTTGTTCGAAAACCTGTTTCGTAACGTCGCCGAACACTGCGGAGCGGGCGTCACTGTCACGGTTCGAGGTACCGACGACGGCTTCGTCGTTGCCGACGACGGTCCGGGACTCCCGCCCGGAATCGCTAACTCGTTGTTCGAGGAGGAACTGGAGCCATCCAGCCTCGGACTCGGCCTGTTGATCATCGAGCGAGTCGTCACCGGACACGGCTGGGATGCGACGGTCGAAACAGACGAAGGGGCCCGATTCGAGTTCACTGGAGTGGGAACTGTAACTGAAAAACCGGCGGTCCAAAAATAAATACGGTCCGACAGCGATCCGGTCAGCGAATCCGAGTTCGGACACTCACACAAGACCGGACCGGTCGCCCTGTCTCAGTATTTCGGATCGGCGCCGGTTTTGGCGTAGATATCGTCCATGATCCGGTCGCGTTCTCGCCGCCATTCGGAGAACGAATCCGGCGTCGACGGATAGTCGTCGTAGTGCTCCAACAGCCGATCGGCGAGCGATTTCGTGTCGTAGAGGTTCTTCAGCGTGCCCCAGTGGCCGAAGCTCTTGATCAGAACCCGGAGTTTGAGCCCGAGTCCGACGTTCGCCGAGCCGGAATAGAGCGCATCGGAGAGCTTTTCGGCGGGGAGGGCAGCCAAGAGCCCAAGCAGATCGTCGAGATCGTAGGCAGTCGAGAAGATATTGTAGATATCCAGCGCAGCGTACCGACCGCCGTAGTGATCCATGACACGCTCGTTGTAGCGCCAGAGCGCGTCCTCGCCGACGTCGCCGTCTTCGATCGCTTCGATCACCTGTTCGCCAGCGTACTGGCCGGCGTATGCAGCACCCGCGATCCCGCCGCCACTGATCGGGTTGACGTGGGCGGCGGAGTCGCCGATCGCCATGTACCCAGGCGCAATCGCCGAATCGTAGGGGCGCCGCGTCGGCAGCGCTGCGCCGAGTTTGTCCTTGACAGTCGCGTTTTTGAGTTCGGGCCGCTGGCTGATATCCGCCCGGAGATCGGAGACGAGTTGCATTGGGTCTTCGTTCATCTGAAACCCGAGCCCGACGTTGATCTCCGTCGGCGTCCGCGGGAAGTACCACAGGTATCCGGCCGACCGCTTGGTCGGTTTGAACACCAGTGCGTCCGACCACTCGACGGGTTCGTCGACCTCGATGACCTCGCGGTAGGCCGATGAGAACTGCGAGAACCGGACGTTCGTATCGAAAGTCGTGTCCTCGAAATCGATCTTATCCTGCAGGATCGAGAGCGCGCCCGCTCCGTCGAGGACGACCTCGGCTTCATAGCGTCTGTGGTCGCCTTTTTTCGTCGCTTCAAGTCCGAACACTCGGCCGGTGTCGTCCTGTAGAACATCCTGTACGACGGTGTCGTAGTGGAACTCCGCGCCGGCGCGTTCGGCGCTCTCGATGATGCGTCGCCCGTAGTCGAGTCGGTCGATAACTGCGAGTTCGCCCGGGACGGGAATATCGAGAACGGCGCCCTCCTGCGGGATCTCGAACTGTCCGTGGTCGACGTCGGTGTTGGTAAACGAATCCTCGATCTGTGCTTTCGGGATCGATTCGGGGAACTTGTTGGCCCCCTTCAGTGCGTCGCCGCAGGCGATATGTCCTGCCTCGGATTCGTCCTTTCGCTCGACGATGACGACGTCGTAGCCCGCGTTCGCGACGGTGGCCCCGGCATAACAGCCGGCTGTCCCGGCCCCGACGATAGCGACGTCGTACTCGAACGTAGTCATGTCCACGTCTCAGCGCCGTGGGCGCAAAACTCTTTATTATACCGAGCCGGGGCGAAGGGGGGTGACAGCCGTCGGGTTACCGCGCCGTCCAGCCGCCGTCGACGGCGAACGTCGCGCCGGTCGCGTAACTCGCGAGGTCGCTCGCAAGGAACACCGCGGGACCAGCGATCTCCTCCGGATCGGCGAACCGGTCCAGCGGGGTCCGTTCCTCGATCGATCGACGGAGCGTCTCGTTTTCTTGTAACTCGGAGGTGAGGTCCGTCGCGACGTAGCCCGGCGCGAGGCAGTTGACCCGCACATCGGGTGCCCAGTCCAGCGCGAGGCTTTTTGTCAGCCCGACGAGCCCGTGTTTCGAGGCAACGTATGGGTGCTGTCGCGGGAGTCCGACCAGCCCGCCGACGCTGGCGACATTGATGAGCGTTCCGCCGTTTTCGGAAAGTGCCGGTTCAGCCGCTCTGGCACAGGCGAAGGCCCCCCCGAGGTTGACGTCGGTCACGAAATCGAACCCCTCATCATCGACGGATTCCGGCGTTCCGAGGGCGGCATCGGGGTTGACCCCGGCGTTGTTGACAACGACGTCGATACCCAGATCGTTGTCGATACGGCCGAAGCACGCCTCGACGGCCTCGCTATCGGTGACGTCGAGCGTTTCGACGCGGCTTTCGACACCCTGTTCGCGAACCGACTCGACGACTGCTTCGACGTCGGATTCCGTCCGTGAGAGCGGTACCGCGTTCGCGCCCGCTTCGGCGAAGCCGAGCGTTATCGCACGTCCGATTCCTCTTGAGCCGCCGGTTATGACCGCCGTCTTGTCGGATAGATCGATCTCCATACGCCCACCGGCGGTCCCGGGGAACAAAAACGTGTCCTGATTCGCCCCGGGCCGGTCGTTCCGTAACGCTCATACGGCGGATGGGCCTACTTCCCAGTAATGGACCTACGCGTCATCGAGAACCTCGACACGGAGCTTTCGATCGAGATTCAAGACGAGGATCACACGTTCATGAACGTGCTGAAGGGCGCCCTGCTTGAGGTCGACGGCGTCGCCGCGGCGACGTACGACATGAACCCAGAGCAATCAGGCGGGCAGACCGATCCAATCGTGACGGTCAAAACCGACGGGAGCGTCGACCCTCTTGACGCCCTCGAAGCCGGTGCCGAAGGCGTCAAAGACAAGACGGATGCCTTCCGTGAGGCGTTCGAGGCGGCCGCATAAGCAAAAATCCCGGTCAGCAAGCCATATAGCCGACAAAAACGGTTCCATCGGGACCGACGTGAACGGTAATTCCCTCGCTTTCAGCCTCGGATAGTACCGCGTCTTGGAAACTCGCGGTAGTCAAAAGCTCCGCGGCGAGCGCGTCGGCGAACGCCGGTTCGTCGTCGAACGACCCGGTCTCGATCGACGGTGTGGCGACGCCGAGTCTTGGCTGGGACCCGCACTGGAGATCGAACGCGCCGGCGTCCGGCATCGACCCATCGTACTCCGAATCGTACGTTTCCGCGACTCGATGTCGGGTGCGGTACTCGATGTAAGCGCCGGTCCCGTCACCGCCGAGTTCGCGTTCCGAGGCCCCAGCCGTCTCCCGTTCGGTTTCGAATCGATCGTGGAGTTCGCGCTCGACGACAGCGAGATCTAACCCGCCGGACTGATCGGCATCGCCTGGGGCCTCGGGCGGCGTCGGCGGACCGCCGAGGCCCGGGAACGGGACGACGCCGGTGACGACGAGGGCCACAAGTCCGAGCACAACGACGACTCCGGCGAGATACGGCTTGCCGACCGTCAAATAGCCCGGCGACGAGACGTCATCGAGACGATCAGTGTCTGGCTTACGTTTCTCGAGGCTGTGGCTTCCACAGCGTGAGCACGGCGGCGAGTGTTTGACGTGTTCGCGGCCGCAGTCCGTACAGACCCACACGAGCGCTCCGCTCTCGAACGCCGAGTCGGACGCCGCCGAGACCGGTTCGAACGTCCCGTGACCACAGGTTTCACACGGTGGGTCCTCAGCGTCGTACTCGCGACCGCACCACGCACACCGCCACTTCACAACATCTTGTAGGGTCGAGAGGAGAATAAACCCTTCCGCTCGCGCTCGATAGCCGAGCTATATCCGGACCGGAATGCCGTGCTCGTCGAGGCGTCGTTTGACTTCGGTGACCGAATACTCCTCGAAGTGGAATATCGAAGCAGCAAGTGCCGCGTCGGCACCCGCCTCAGTGAACACCGCTTCCATGTGTTCGGGGGATCCACAGCCCGATGACGCGATGACGGGCGTCCGGACGTTATCACAGACGGCTTTCGTTAGCGGGATGTCGTAGCCGTCTTTGGTCCCATCGGCGTCGATCGAGTTCACGAACAGTTCGCCGGCACCGCGGTCGGCCGCTTCCCGGGCCCACTCGACTACGTCCAGGCCAGTGCCCTCGCGGCCACCTTTGACCGTACACTCGAACCAGCAGGACTCGCCGTCGACTTCGGCGTAGTACTCACCGTCCTCGTCGAACCGCCGTCGGGCGTCGACTGAAATAACGATACACTGGCTGCCGAAGGCCGCTGCACCTTCTTCGATCAGTTCGGGACGTTCGATTGCGCCCGTGTTGATCGAGACCTTGTCCGCCCCGGCCCGGAGTGTCTCTTTGATATCGGCTTTCGTCCGGATCCCGCCGCCGACGGTCAGCGGGATAAAACACTCGTCGGCGACCGCGGACACGGTGTCGAGCATCGTCTCTCTGCCCTCCGCCGAGGCGGTGATATCGAGAAAGACGAACTCGTCGGCGCCCGCCTCGTTGTATTTTTTCGCGAGTTCGACCGGATCGCCGGTGTATTCGAGGGCCTCGAAGTTGACCCCTGTATAGACCGCCGCCTCCCCCTCGTCGTTCAGATCGACGTCGATACAGGGGATGATGCGTTTCGTGAGCGTCATTTACCGTTTTCACGTTGGTCGGGTTCGGGTTTCATCGTTTCGGCACGGGGCGGAAGCGATATCGGTAGGGACTTTTTGTAGTCGGACGGCGTATCCGTATGCAGTATCTCTGGTACGCGCTCGTGGCACTGGTGGCGTACACGCTCGTCGCACCGCTAGTGAAACTCGCGATGCGGGACCTCCCTGCGGACGTCGTCGTGGTCGTGACGAACGGTATTCTCGTGCTTGGGGCGCTCGGAATCATTCTCGTGACCGACAGACCATTTCTTTCGGCGCTGACACACGAGGACGCGCCCTACATGTACGCCGCGGGGATCTGTCTCGCTGTCGGTATCATCGCATATTACCGTGCGCTTTCGGCCGGACCGGTGAGCGTCGTCGTTCCGATCTTCGGTCTGTTTCTGGTCGGGAGTTCGGTGGTCGGTATCGCCTTCCTCGAGGAGGCCCTGACGGCCCGGAAAGCGGTCGGAATCGTGCTTGCCGTTATTGCGGTCTTTTTGACGACGTTCGAGGGGTAACGTCCGCGGTCGGGTCGTGGTGGTTTTTGTTGATGGAACTCGAAGGAAAACGCATGGTCGCGCTCGAATCCGAATCGGACGTCTTAGAACACGGCGACAGTGCCCCCGACTTCGAACTCCGGGGAACGGACGGCGAGACGTACACGCTCGATTCGTTCGACGATCACGACGCCCTGCTCGTCGTTTTCACGTGTAACCACTGTCCGTACGCGAAGGCGAAGTTCGATGCGATGAACGAGGTCGCGTCCGACTACGGCGACGTCGCGGTCGTCGGGATCAATCCGAACGATGCCGAGGAATACCCCGAGGACTCCTTCGAGAAGATGGTCGAGTACGTCGACCGCGGCGACATCGATATCACCGCCTATCTCCGCGACGAGACCCAGGAGGTCGCCGAAGCCTACGGGGCCGTCTGTACCCCCGACCCGTTCCTCTTCGAGAACGACGACGATCGATTCCGACTCGTCTATCACGGTCGCTTCGACGACGCGTTGAACCCCGACGCGGAGCCATCCGGCAGACCGGGCGAAGAGATCCGAAGCGCTATCGAAAGTGTTCTCGCCGGCGAGACACCGGAGGCGGAGTTCCGACCTTCCCGCGGCTGTTCGATCAAGTGGCGCGAATAGACCGCACGGCAGCCAGCTTTTTTGTGGTCCCGTGGCGAGAGACAGTCGAGATCAGGAGTATCGGATGACAGTACCTGACGACATCGAGCAGTTCGCGGCGTCGATCGGTCCCGAACCCGACGCAGTCATCGAGGAGATGAATCGCCGCGCAGAAGAAACCGAGTTCCCGACCGTCGGCCCTGCCGTCGGCGGATGGCTCCAGCAACTCGCCAGTCTCGTCGGTGCCGAACGGATCTTCGAGTTCGGGTCGGGATTCGGCTATTCGGCGTACTGGTTCGCCCGTGCGCTCCCGTCCGACGGGGAGATTGTCCTGACCGAGATCGACGCCGAAGAACTCGAATCGGCCCGTGAGTATCTTGCCCGCGGCGACTACGCCGAGCAGGCCCGGTTCGAACTGGGGGACGCCATCGAGACGATCGAGCGATACGACGGTCCGTTCGATGTCGTTCTCATCGACAACGAAAAGGACCGTTACGTTGAGGCGTTCGAGGCGGTCCGATCGAAGGTACCTGTCGGTGGCCTCGTTGTCGCCGATAACGCGATGGAAGGGCCCTTCGAATTTGAGACGATCCATCGGCTGGTCGATGGCGTTCCCCCGTCCGCGCTCGACAGCAGCGAGATCGGCTCGGCGCGCGGGATCGAGTCGTATCTGGAACACGTCGGATCGACGGACGCCTTCGAAACGACGCTCCTGCCGCTCGGGGAGGGACTCGCGGTCAGCCGTCGCCGGCGCTGAGCGTCGTTGTCGAACGGTTCGACCTTTCAATCCCGGTTGCGTCGGGCAATTTCGTTCGATGTTCGAGTACACGCCCGACTTGTTGAATATTGTAAAGAATGAAGTTATGACCGTTCGTACCTTCGCCGTATGCCAGGAGGCACTGACCAGACTTTGCGGCCGTTTCTGTGGCGCGCGACTAACCTCTACCCCGATCAGGAGATCGTCTCTCGGACACACCGGGGCATAGAGCGCTACACGTACAGCGAATACGACGACCGGACGGCCCAGCTGGCGAACGCCCTCGAAGAGTACGGAATCGAAGCGGGTGACCGCGTCGGGACGTTCTGTTGGAACCACCACCGCCACTTCGAGACGTACTTTTCGATCCCTTCGATGGGGGCCCAACTTCACACGATCAATCCGCTTTTGCCCGACGAACACATCCAGTATATTGTCGACAACGCCGACGACGAGCTGATTTTCGTCGACCAGTCGATGGCCGAAAAGCTCGCAGGCGCGGCCGCCGAAGCGCCCGAGTTCGAGGGCGTAGACTTCGTCGTCATGGGTGAAGAGGGATCCGACGAACTCGATGCAACGCCGTACGAGTCGTTCATCGAGGGCCAGCCCACAGCGTACGATTGGCCGGAGCTTGACGAAGACCAGCCCGCTGGCATGTGCTACACCTCGGGCACGACCGGGAACCCGAAGGGCGTCGAGTACACCCAACAGATGCTGTGGAGTCACGCGATGATGATGCTAACTCCACAGGGAATCCCGATCGAGGACGACGACGTCGTCATGCCCGTGGTGCCGATGTTCCACGTCAACGCTTGGGGTTTCCCGTTCAGCACGACGGCGGCGGCAGCCAAACACGTCTATCCCGGGCCGTCACCCAACCCGGAAGACCTCGCTCATCTCATTGAAGAAGAAGGCGTCACGCTCACCGCCGGCGTTCCGACTGTCTGGCTCGGGCTGATGGAGTACGCCGAGGACAATGACCTCGATCTCTCGGCGCTCGATACGGTCGTCGTCGGTGGCTCGGCGGCTCCCCGGTCCATGATCGAGTGGTTCGACGATCGCGGCGTCGAACTCCTCCACGCGTGGGGCATGACGGAGATGTCGCCGCTCGGCACGACCGCACAACTCAAGTACAACCTCGAAGACGCCGACTACGACACCCAACTCAATCACCGAGCCAAGCAGGGAATGCTTCTCCCAAGCCTCGAAATGAAGGTCATCGATGACGACGGCGAGGAGATCGAGTGGGACGGCGAGGAGTTCGGCGAACTGTGGGTCCGCGGCCCCTCTGTCACTCAGGAGTACTTCAAACGGCCCGATGCTAACGAGGAGGACTTCGAGGACGGATGGCTGAAAACCGGCGACGTGGTGACCGTCGACGAGGAGGGCTACATCAAGATCGTCGACCGCGCGAAGGACGTCATCAAGTCCGGTGGGGAGTGGATCTCCTCGGTCGAATTGGAGAACGCGATCATGGCTCACGACGACGTCTCCGAGGCCGCCGTCGTTGGCGTTCCACACGACAAGTGGCAGGAACGGCCGGTCGCGTTCGTCGTCCCGACCGAAGGGGCAGACACTGGAACGCTTGACGACGATATCATGGACCTCCTTCGGGAGGAGTACCCCAAGTGGTGGCTCCCGGACGCGATCGAGTACCTCGAGGAGATCCCGAAGACGGCGACGGGGAAGTTCTCGAAAAAGGACATCCGCGAGCAGTACACCGACGACTCGCTGCTCGAAGGAACGGTCCCAGAAGAAGCCGCGCCCGACAACGATTGAGCCACTCGGCGGTTGTTTGTTCTCCCGTCGCCGTTGGCTGTTTGGGCCGACGCGATCCTTAGCGATCGACCGGCGAACCGAGATCCGAAACGCGAAAGACCGTTCAGCCAACCCCTCAGCCTCGCGAATATGACTCGCCGAGAACAGTCATCGAACTGCTCATCAATTACTTATCCGATGACCTACTAAGAGGTTCCAAGGTCAAGGTAATTTCGCGCTGGCCCGTGACAGATTCGACCGACTGTCGGGGCGAAATAGGAACAAAAATGCAGAACCCGTCAAGACGGATGCTTGACGGCGACTGAATCCGTGCTCGTCCGCGATATCGTTCGAAGCCATGACACCTACACAACGATTCCGACCCCGCGTGGGCGGTGCAGACAAACTGCCCGTCACGCTCCGTTCGGGTTCGGCACCGATCGACGAACCCCCTTCGAGAGCAACGACAATCCCGCCCGGGGGATCAGAGAGATCGGCCACACGTCCGGAGTCACGAGGGAGACGTTGACATGAGTCCGTCAACCGGGGAGAGCATCGACACGATCCGGGTTCTCCACGTGGACGACGAACCCGGATTTGCCGATCTATCGGCGACGTTTCTCGAACGAGGGGACAGCCGTATGGAAGTCCGAACGGCGACGACACCGGACGCGGGGCTTGATATTCTGGCCGGTAACCGGATCGATTGTGTCGTCTCGGATTACGAGATGCCGGGAACGAACGGGATCGAGTTCCTGGAGGCGATCCGCGAGACGCATCCGGATCTCCCGTTCATACTGTTCACCGGTAAGGGCTCGGAGGAGGTCGCAAGCGAGGCGATCTCGGCCGGCGTCACGGACTATCTTCAAAAACAGGGCACGGGCGTGGCCGAACAGTACGAACTGCTCGCCAGACGCATCGCCAACGCCGTCGAAGCGACCCGATCCAGTCGCCTGCTGAAGGAACGAACACGGAGACTTGAGACGCTCATCAGTAACCTCCCCGGCATGGTTTATCGGACACTGAACGATCCAAGTTGGCCGATGGAGACGGTCGAGGGTGAAGTAGAAGCGCTGACCGGGTATCCCCCGGAAGCGATCGAGACAAACGAGGTCGTCTGGGGAACTGAGGTAGTACACCCGGAGGACCGAGAGTCGATGTGGGAAGCCGTTCAGGAGTCCCTCGCCGAGGATCGACCGTTTGAGGTCACCTACCGGATCATCACCGGAGACGGACGCACGAAGTGGGTGTGGGAACGGGGTCGCGGGGTCTATAACGACGAAGGGGAACTGTCCGCGCTGGAGGGATTCATAACTGACCTCACCGAACGCAAGAAGTACGAAAAACAACTCAAGGAAGAACAGCAGTTCGTCCAGAGCATTCTTCGTTCGTTGCCGGATCCACTGTATGCGATCGATACCGATGGCTACCCGATCCGATGGAACGAACAATTCGAAGCGGTGTCGGGCTACTCCGGCGACGAGATCGAGGGGATGCACGTTACTGATTTCGTTCCTCAGGAGGAAGTCGAGCGGATCACCGGTACGTTCGATCCGATCCTCGAAGGCCGCCGCCCTGTGACTATCGAGTCGATCATCGAGACGAAAGACGGCGATCGTATCCCGTTCGAGTTGGCCGGCGGACCACTCGAAGACGCAACCGGAAACCTTCGCGGTATTACCGGCATTGGTCGCGATATCACCGAACGGAAGGACCGCGAACGGAAACTCGAAGCCCTCAATCGAGCTACACGGCGGCTGCTCTCCGGGAAAGAGCCCGAAGAAGTCGCCAAAATCGGTGTCGAGCTCGCCCAAGACGTGGTCGGTCTCGAGGTGAACGCGGTTCATCTCTACGACGAATCGAGCAAGGAGTTACGCCCTGTCGCCGCTACCGATCGCGTCTCTGATTTCATCGGCGAGCCGCCAACGCTTACACCGGGTGACAGCATCGCATGGCGCGTGTACGAGGAGGGCGAGGCCCGTGCGGTCGATTCGGTACAGGATCACCCGGACATCTACAATCCGGAGACACAGCTCCAGAGCGAACTATACCTCCCGCTCGATGAGTACGGAATCCTGATCGCTGGCTCACCGACGTCGGCGGCGTTCGACGAACAGGACGTGCTTCTCGGTGAAATCTTGGCTTGCAACGTCACTATGGCCCTCGAACACGTCGAGCGGACGGAACAGCTCCGGGAACGCGAACAGGAACTCGCCCGCCGAAACGAGCAACTAGAGCAGTTCGCCAGCATCATCAGCCACGACCTCCGCAACCCGCTGAGCGTCGCCGAGGGGCGGTTAGAACTGGGCCGGGCGGAGCACGATAACGAACATCTGGTAGCCGTTGGGGACGCCCACGAACGGATGCGGGCGTTGATCGAAGATCTGCTCACGTTGGCGCGTGAAGGTGACGATATCGACGACTTCGAGCCGGTCGATCTCGGGGCGGTACTCGAAAGCTGCTGGACCAACGTCGAGACGGCCGCTGCAACGCTGAGCAGCGACACGGATAGAACCGTCCGAGGGGATAAGAGTCGGTTGAAACAGCTGTTCGAGAACCTCCTCCGCAACGCGGTTGAGCACGGCGGTGACGAAGTAACGATCACGATCGGCGAATTGGGCGACCGGGAGGGGATTTATATCGAAGACGATGGCTCCGGAATCCCCCCGGAGGAACGGGAAAATGTCTTTGAGGGCGGTTACTCGACGAGCAACGACGGGACCGGGTTCGGACTGAACATCGTCGAGGAAATCGTCGAAGCTCACGGCTGGGAAATCGCCGTCACCGAGAGTCACACCGGCGGGGCGCGCTTCGAGATCACCGGGATGACGTTCGTCGATTAGTAACGGGAGTCCGGATCGATCCGAGCGAGCACCGAACCGCGATCGGAGTCGTCCAGCTATTTTTTCCGAGGGTCACCAGCGATGTCCGACGAAAAGGAAGATACAGACAGCGTAGCCGACGACCACCGCGAACATCGTTCCGAACACCATGCCGTGACCGGTGACCGCGAGTACACCACCGAGCGCCGCTGGCGCAGCCGTTTTGCCTGCCTCCTTGAGCACGCGCAGTCCACCGACGACGCCGTTGCGGTTCTCGTCGGCGACCATCGAAGTCGTCGCGTCGTTGATAACTGGGTCGAAAAGTGAATCCCCGATCCCGAAGAGCAACGCCAGCGCCCCCAGCGATTTGACGCCCGGGACGAACGGGATCAACGCGAAACAGATTGCCTGCAGACCGAGTGTCACGAGCAACGTCCGCCGCCGGGAGAGGCGTGCGACCCACCACCCTGCCGTGGGACTTAGCAGAATCCGGACGCCGGACATGGCGACGATGACCCCAGCGACAAACGGCGTCGTCCCGAGAACGCGGATCGCGAAGATTGGAATGAAGGTAACGAAGCCGAAAAGCGAAAAGAACCGGACGAACCCGCCAAGCAGCATGACGAGCATGCTGACGTCACCGATCTCGTCTGCGATAGACTGTTTGTACTCGCCGAGGGATGTACGGACGCTTTCAGTGGCCTCCGACTCCGGCGCCGTCTCGGGAACGTACAGATACACCGGTATCATCACCAACAGGCCGAGTGCGTACAGATAGAACGGATACTGCCAGGCGAAGCCGGCGAGCGCGCCGGCAACGAGCGGGCCGACGGCGACCACGAACCCACCGACACTGCTTCGTATTCCCTGGGCAGTCGTTCGCTGGGTGCCGGTGTACATATCCCCTAACAGTGTGACGGTGAGCGGGGCGATACCTGCCATCGCGATGCCCTGCAGACCGCGGAGCACGAGGACGATCGCGAAACTGTCGGTGAAAGCGACACCGATCCCACCGACCCCGAATAACAAGAGCCCCGGGATCGCGATCCGACGACGGCCGAGAATGTCACCCGCGATGCCGACGACGGGCGAGACCAGCATCGGCGGGAGCGTGATCGCCGTGATGACCAGCCCGATCTGAGCGTCCGAGACGTTGAGGCTGTCGGCCATTCCGGGGAACGCCGGCGAAACGGCCACGCTAAGCGGGAGCATCGACGTGATCAACATCACGGAGAGAAACGCCGGGCTGACGACCAGCCGACGGACGCTCTCTCGGGCGGTGTCGTCGTGCTCTCCGAGTGCCATCTGCGCGGGTTTCTCATCACGTGAAGTAAACCCTTCTCACTCGCTCGCGCCGTGATAGAGCGGTTCCGAGTCGGGGGGTGTAGCGAGGCGCTCTCGGTGTCGCCTCTCCGTGCGCGAGTCCGGCTTCGGACCTCGTCTGGACGTGCCGCTTCGCCGTGCGCGAGTCGCCCCGCTTAACTCTGTTAGCTACGTGGACATGCTTCTCTCGTTCGTCCGAAACAGTATGCGCGGGACCGGATTTGGACCGGATGAAACCTCGTTTCACTCGGTTTCTAGGGTTCAAATCGATCCTGCTCCCTCGTCGCTTCGCTCCCCAGTGCGCGGGACCGGATTTGAACCGGCGGACCCCTACGGGACAGCGTCCTAAGCGCTGCGCCTTTGGCCTGGCTCGGCAACCCGCGCTCGGTTTACCGTACCGCAGTAACCCAAAAATAGCTGTCGTTACCGACTGATACGTTCCCGGACGCGCTCGACGAGGCCCTCGAAGTCGTCGGTCGGTTCGATATCCGAGATTTCGTCGCCGGTAGTGATCGTGCCCGGCGTTTCGACACGTGCACAGATCCCGCCGTGCCCGTTGCCGAGCGCCCGCATGAGGCCGTCCTCGCCGGTCAGCTGTTCGATGTATCGACACGGTGGTCGGGGACGGGTTCCCTCGAAGACGGCGTCACCAAGTCGAAACTGCGAATCGAGGAGTTCGTGGACATCGCCGCCACGGACGACGAGGTTTCGGCGATGCTGGCCGTCGCTGAGGTCGATCCCGGCCTGTCGTTCGATTCGCTCCAGTGCCTCGGCCTGGACGAGTGTGACTTCACAGACATCGAACGGAGAGTAGTGGCCCTTCCCCGTACAGTACCGGTCACCGGAGAGGCCGCCGGAGACGGCGTCGGCGGACTCGCGTCGTCGCATCGGTTCGCCGCCCGCTTCGGTGACGTAGATCGCTTCGAGACGCATGCAATCGCTACGGTCGCGACGATATAAAACGAACCGCCAGGACACTAAGACATATGAACGAGGACGGAAGAGAGTCGGTATGCGACCGATCCACGAGTCACAGCGGGTCGCGGTGCTCGCAGACTCACAGAACCTCTATCATACGGCACACAGCCTGTATTCCCGAAACATAGACTACACGGAGATGCTCTCGGCCGCGGTCGACGACCGTGAACTCGTCCGGGCGATCGCGTACGTGATCCGAGCGGACTCGCCCGCCGAAGAGGACTTTTTCGAAGCACTCGAAGAGATCGGCTTCGAGACGAAGATCAAGCCGATCAAGACCTTCGCCGACGGCTCCCAGAAGGCGAACTGGGATCTCGGGATGACCCTCGATGCGGTGACGTTGGCGTCGAAAGTCGATACCGTCGTCCTCTGTAGCGGCGACGGCGATTTCGCCCGGCTGTGTACCCACCTCAGACACGAGGGAGTCCGGACCGAAGTGATGGGGTTCGGCTCCTCGACGGCCGAGGAACTCGTCGATGCGGCCGATTCTGTGGTCGATCTGAGCGAGGACGAAGAGCGATTCTTGTTGTAGGTGCGGACGATCCCGAAAAGACGGATCAGATCAACGATCGCTTGGAGTTCGAAACAACGATCAGACTGCTGGCCCCCATCAGGACCGCAGCGATGAGCGGGTTGATGAGTCCGGCGACCGCGAGCGGGATCGCGACGAGGTTGTAGCCGACCGCCCACAGGAGGTTCTGTCTGATCCGGCTGCGGACGCGGTCCGCGATCTCGAAAAAGGTAGGGATCGTCGAGAGGTCGTCGTCCGTGACGACGGCGTCGGCGG
>Ga0102939_1000048_pt1 | contig 36403 bp, 28 predicted proteins | sample SalPon2_B_H2O_MG_FD_78214 | JGI IMG/M metagenome (GOLD analysis project Ga0102939, IMG submission 78214) | Salt pond water microbial communities from South San Francisco under conditions of wetland restoration - Salt Pond MetaG R2_B_H2O_MG | ecosystem: Environmental > Aquatic > Non-marine Saline... | reverse complement strand
ATCGTTAAGGACGTCACACGAATCAATACGTACACGGCCATCTTTTCTGAGATCGCGGACGACGTCTCGTTCTTTACTTTCTACACGATGCAGCCGGGTCAGCGACTCGATGAGATCTCACAGGAGCTGTACGGGACTCCTGAGTTCTACTGGACGATTCCACTCGTAAACGAAAGAATCATTAACACGTGGAACGATTTGCCGAAGTCATACAGTGATTTCATATCGTTTCTCGAAAAGAAACACGTCGGAAGAGCGTTTAAGATCAAAGAGAGTGAGGCTCCGGCAGGTAAGTTTACGATCGGTGAGAACCTAGTATTCAACTCGACAGAGAAGGCGGAGCTCATCGGTAAGTATCCGACACAGGGCTATCTTCAGGTTGTGTTCGCGAAGGATGCGTCGTTTCCGCAGAATACAGAGTTTACGGTCGTCGGTGAAACATCCGGAGACGAGATTACCATCGTGAATCACATTCCGACGTACGACGCACCGGTAAGACACGTCGATACGGACGGTAACTTTGTTCCTTATGATTCTGGGCAAGCGATACCCATAACGATTCGTCAGGAAGAGGAGGATCGTAACGATATCAACTCTCAGATTAAAGTCATAAGACCCGAGTTCATATATGATGTATCGACTCGATTTGAACAAGAGATGCGTCGACGCAGAAGAAGAACGGCATAGTATAAGTCATGGCAGCAGATCCAAATCTTGTTGATAAACTACCGAAGTCGTTCTCCGAGTTTCGTGTTCGACTCGTTTCTTACAACGGAAACGTATACGATATTACCGAACAGATTCTGGAGATCTCGATCTACGAGACGATCTATCGAGCGTTCATATACGGTGATGTAACGATCGCAGACAATGAGGCTCTGATCTCGTCGTTTCCATTCATTGGTCAGGAACGAATGCGTATCGAGTGGAAACGCGACGAAGAAAAAGTCATAAAGGATTTTGTCGTTACCGATATCTTTGACGTGTCACGCGCCACGGAAAACGTGTCTGTGTACGGCGTATCAATCACATCGGCTAAGCAGGTTCTTAATGCAGTGAATCTGTTCTCTCGCGCGTACACTGGTCGCGGAGAAGAGATCATTAAGGAGATATACGACGAGTTCTTAAACGACGACCTAGAGGTTCTGACGCAAGCAAAGACGAGTCACAACGTTGTCTTTCCGTATATGAAACCACTTCAGGCCATCGACATGGTGCGACAGAACGTTCTCGCCGAGGACGATTCTCCGATGTACGTATTCGAGACTCTGTATCAAGAACGCCCTCGTATCGATTCCTTTCGACAAATGCTCGAGCGTGACTCGATCTTTACGATGGATCCTACGACTCCGGCAAAGAAAACAAACTCTCCGGACTCGTCGCGCGACTCGTTGTCGAATCGTGGTGAGATCTACGAGGATAAGATCAACACTGCATACGATCTGTTAGAGAATCTAAGCAACGGATCGTTCTCTTCCTTCTCGACCGTCATTGATCCGTCGCAAAAGATTGGTGCAAGAACCGACTTTGATTTTGTTCGACACGCGCCGCCGGTCGCCAACAGTCATGTCTCCGATTTGTTTACGATTAATGATCGACGTTTGAATCGATTGTTTCAGACTCGCAACATTATCATTCCGCAGAATGCCAAGGCGTTTACAAACACACTTCCGAATCTAAACGGCGTCGATGAACTCGATAAGTCGATTCTAAATGCGTACGAGAATCGTTCGGTACTGACAAGCGTTAAGATTCAGATGGACTCTGTACATGTAACTGAGAACGGTGATATCTTTTCGGTCGGACAGGCAGTGACTTACAATCGTCCTAAGTCGACAGTGAAGGCGGCGGACGATAAGAATCGAGATACGACCGATAAGGTCAATTCCGGCAAATATATAATATCAGCCATTCATCACAATCTTAAACGCGAAGAATACACGATGTCCGTCGAACTGATACGTGACGGCATTGGAGAGGGTGCAGAACTTAAAGAGAGTGGTGAGCCGCCCGACTTTGATACTGAACCAGTCGTTAGAAAATCAATTCTTCCACAAGTGACATAACATTATGCTCGGTACGAATCTACATATCGGTGTCGTAGAGGATCGCAACGATCCCGAAAAACTCGGGCGTGTGCGCGTTCGTATTCTGGGGCTGCACTCTCCGGATCGCAAGTCGGATATTCAGATCGCCGATCTTCCTTTTGCGACCGTAATGCAGCCACCTAACGTTTCGACTGCAGGACCGACTCTCTCACAGTTGGTCGAAGGAACGTGGGTCATTGTGATGTTTCTCGATCAGAACATGCAGGATCCCTTGGTTCTTGGATCGATTCCGTCGTCTGCAAGAAGTGAGTCACCCAACTACAACGAGGGGTTCTCCGATCCGTTCGGCGTGTTCCCGAGATGGACCGGTGACTCGGAGCTGTCTCTGATCAGTGATGAGGATCGTTGGCAGGAACATCCTACGTATGAGGCAAGAGGCGACAATCGTATCACCGAGATTCCTTGTGCACGTAAGTTCGAGATGCCGACGGTCTCTTCGACTGTTCCTGACGAAGAGTATCAGAGATCTCTCTTTGACGAACCCGATCTACGCGGTGAGCAGGACTCAAAGTATCCGTTTAATTCTATAAGAGAGTTTGAGGCGGGTCAAGTAGAGGAGTACGACTCGACTCCGGATAACAGTCGTATCACAGAGATGCATCAGTCCGGATCCTATCGTGAGATTCTGGATGACGGTACCACAACGGTTAAGATCGTAGGTGAGGGTTACTCGATCACTCTGAGAGATCACAATATGTATGTCCAGGGTGATCTGAATCTGACGGTCGAGGGTAACATGCGTCAGTTGGTCGAAGGTGATTATACTCTGGAGGTCGAGGGCAACTATCATCAATTCGTACGTGGAAATCGTGAGCATAAAGTAGGATCGAACGATCTTCTTGAGATCGGATCCGATCAGTCGATAAACATTGCATCAAACAGTCGATACACACCGGATCGGATCAGACTACACTCGTCGATGGAAATCACACCGAGACGATCGGTGGTACATCCGGTCAGACGGTCAAAGGCGATCGAACACAGATCACAACGGCGGACTCGTCGGAAGTAGTAACTGGTAACGAGTCTTTGCTTACGGTCGGAACACGACTCGTGACTACTGAGGGTAAGCATCGGCTCGAGTCGATCGCCGAGATCGAGTTTGATACCGATTCAGACTTAAATCAAACAATAGCTGGAGACGAGAATACAACTGTGACTGCAATGAATATTAGTGCGCCATCTAATGTTAACGTAACCGGCGATGTAATCGCCGATGGTATTAGTCTTAAGACTCATGTACACAGTGATGTACAAAGTGGAAAGAGTGACACAGGCCAACCGGTGTAATTAATCATGGCTTCTATCTTTGACTCACTCTGCGGTGAATCCGGACTTGTCAATCAGATCACTGAAACGCAAAACGAGATTCGACAGGCGGTCACGTCGGGTAAGAACGCGATCAACTCGGTTAAGTCTTTTGCCAACGAGGTTGAGACTCTTGCCGATGCGATTCAGAATCAACCGGGTGTGGTTACACGTCGTCTGCAGCAGGATTTATTCAATCTTTTGTCTGCAGAAGCTCTCACCGATCCTACGGGTACTCTGGCTCAACTCCTAGAGATACGTGATGCATATCAGGACGCCGGTCCGGCGATCGATCGTATCGTAGAAAACGTGGAGCAGTTTATTAAGGATCCGCTTAACACTCCACTGAATCTCTGTAAGGATATTCCAAACATCGTTAAGTTCGGTGACGAGGTACGAGAACTTGCGCAACCGGGTGTTATACCAGATAAACCACCCGTATTACCGTCATCAGAGGATCTTACAAAAACGGTCGGTGAGTCCATCGAGACTTTTCCAAGGTTTCCCACTCGAAGCATTTCTGAAGCTCTGGAGGAGGCCGGCAGATACGCCGACGAGATCGGTCCGGGTGCCGCGCAAGAAGCCGCTCTAGCCGAATAGAGAGTATAAATAAAGGTATGGCTGATCTATCAATTCAAGCTCGATCTAACGATTACTCGGATGTCGACTTTTCGTTTCGTCTGATTCCGGTAACCAATGCGTTGGCGCTTAAGAAGGATGAGGAGGCGATAAAGCAGTCGGTCGTGAATATACTATCGACTGATAGAGGTGAACGTCCGTTTCTTCCGTTCTTTGGTGCCAACATTCGATCGTATCTATTTGAGAACTTTGATAACGTAACCGCTAGCCTGGTAGAAGAACAGATTCGTACGGCTCTTCAAAACTTTGAGCCGAGAGTCAGAGTCACAAACGTTCTGGTTAATGCAAGACCCGACAATAACTCATTAAGAATAACGCTGGAGTTCGACATCATTTCGCCTAGAGAAGTTTCAACGAGTGTCGACTTTGTAGTTGAGAGATTAAGATGAGCAGAGAAGAAAATCGCCTTAACGTATCCGAACTTGATTTTCGAGAGATTCGTAAAAATCTTAAGGATTTTCTCAGATCACAGGATACACTTCAGGACTACGACTTTGAGGGTTCTGCGATCTCGACGATCGTCGATCTCTTATCGTATGTGACTCACTACAACGCTGTAAATGCCAATCTTGGTATTAACGAGACGTTTCTTGATACGGCTCAGTTTCGTGGTTCGGTAGTCGGACATGCAAGACAGCTCGGATTTACTCCAAGATCCGCGGCAGCCGCAGTTGCTTTTCTTGATATTACGGTAAACGATCCGTCTGATACTGATCTTACTCTTCCTCGAGGTCATCGTTTTAAGGCTAAGATCGGCAACGAAACGTTTAACTTTGTGACCGATCGCGATTACAATACGGAGGCGGCAAGTTTCTCGAACGTAAAGATTCTTCAGGGTAACTTTAAGACGATCGAGTTCGACTTTGACACGGAGTCGAGCGAAAAGTTTGTGATTCCGGATCCTGACGTCGATACATCAGCGCTTCGAGTCGAGGTATTCGATTCAAGGACTTCTTCGGCATCGACCGTGTTCAATGAGATTAAAGAACTCGTCGACGTACAGGCCGATTCAAATGTGTACTTTCTTGCAGAGAATCCCGACGGTCTCTTTGAGATTTCATTCGGTGACGGTGTTATTGGCACGGCTCTTGAGAACGGTAACCTAATTCGTGTTGAGTATCTCGTCACAAAAAAGGCTGCAGCAAATGGTGCATCGATCTTCTCGTCAGTCGATGCGATTGAGGGTAACACCAATCTTTCTATCACAGTGAATCAAAACGCAAGTGGCGGTGATGAAAAGGAATCGACAGAGTCAATTCGTCGTAATGCTCCGTTGTCGTATGCGGCTCAGAATCGAGTAGTCGTACCGCAGGACTACGATGCGATCGTAAGAGAGAACTTTCCGAACCTCGATTCGATTAAGGTCTGGGGTGGTGAGGACAACGATCCTCCGAAGTACGGTAAAGCCTTTGTATCGATTAAACCGAAGGACGCTCTTATTCTCACTGAAGAGGAAAAGGCCACCGTTCTTGATGATATCATTCGGCCAAAGAGTATGCTGACGGTCGATACCGAACTCGTTGATCCAGAGTTTCTATTCATCACTCTCGAGGTATTCTTTAAGTTTGATCCGTCGCTTACAAATCTGACTAAGACACAGCTTGAGAATAAAGTCGTCACTGCGATCGAAAAGTTCGATGAAGAACAACTAAGAAAGTTCGATCGAGTTCTTAGATACTCTCAACTTCTTTCGGTCATTGATAATGCGGATCCCGCTGTGCTTAACTCGTTTGCTCGAGTCCTGGTTCAAAAGAGATTCGTACCACGTCTTAATGTCGCTCAGACGTACGAACTTGAGTTTTCCGTTGACTTGTTCAAGAGCTTTGGTACACGTCCAGTCATATTTCTTTCGACTGAGTTTACAACCAAGGGATTCACGGATTGTCGATTTACGGATGTTCTGAACAATGACGGAACACGAAGAGTTCAGATCGTTCGTGGTAGCGCAGAGAGTCCACAGGTCGTTGTCGATAACGCAGGAACAATCGAAGGAAGTAAGATCACTCTGGTCAACTTTCAGCCAGAGAGATTTGAGGGTTCAACGATTGTGATCGAGTGTATACCTAACTCGTACAACGTGTTTGGAAAAAGAAATACGATTCTAACGATCGACTGTGGTTGTCCTCAGTTTAAGATCGAAGGATCCGTGGATACCTTTGCGACCGGCGCAGAGTATGCAGGAGATACCTACGAGGTAGCACCGAAGAATGCCGACATATAATAACAACGAGAATAGATCGAGTCTTGCACCTCACGTAGACTCGATTATTGACTCTTTTGTACCGAGTTATATTCAGGCTAACTTTCCTGAGCTGATCGCATTCATACGTGCGTATCTTGCGTACCTGGAGGAATCAAATCTTTCCGGTTACTATCAGAACACTCTGCAGAATCAGAGAGACGTACGTCTGCAGGACCAGGAGTTTCTTCGACGCATCGAAAAAGAGATCGGACTGTTCGTTCCTCGAGACTATGAAGCCGATCCTCGACTCTTCTACGATCGTATCTCCGAGCTATGGAGATCAAAGGGCACCGAAGAGGGTCTAAAGCTCTTCTTTCGACTCTTTCTAGACGATCCGGTTCAGATTCGTCTTCCGTACGAGCAGGTTCTGATACCATCCGACGGTCGTTTTGTATCAGAAGACAAGATTCGTGTTTCCGTTATCTCTGGCAACGGCGAGGACTTTGGTGGAAAGAGAATCGTACAGCTTGATACTTTCGCAGAAGCCGTTGTGTCAAAGGTGGAGCGACGCGTCTATTCTGACGGAATCATATTTGAGTTTATACTTGCAAGAGGCACAGCTGTAGGCACGTTCAATGAAAAGAGTGTAATCGCTCTTGCGGATGATTTTGATACACGCGCCGAGGTGTATCGAACAGTAACGAATCTTAAGATTGTGAATCCAGGGACCGGATACAAGCGCGGAGACTTCATTACTCTTAACGGAAAAGAGGGTGTTACATTCACCGCTTATGTTGATACGATCAATGAGACCGGTGGAATTGTATCGGTAAGAATCGCAAACAACGGATCGGGAAATACACCGAATCACATAAAGCAATCCAACAAGACGGAAGAGTACTTTCTCGAAGACTTTCTTCTATTCGAGTACGATACGAATAATCAAGTAGGACCCAGTACTCTTGATTTTAATGTCGACACCATTAATGGATCCGATGCAGAGTTTGAAATTGAGTTTGGTTCATTCATAAAGACCGCAGGTCGTTATGTCGGTGTGAAGGGCCAACTCTCTGAGTCTATTGTTCTACAAGATTCATTCTTTTTTCAAAAGTACTCGTACGAGGTTCTTACGAACTTTCCGATCAATCGCTGGCGAGGGCCGATTAAGAAAACGGTTTCTCCTGCTGGAACTATACCGTTCGCAAATATACGAGTGACCGATCAATTAGATCTTTCAATCGATTCGTCTATTTTTTCGTCGGTCACTACGCCAGGAATATACGATGTTTCGGTGACAGAGTCCGTCAGTGAAACTCTAAGGGCATTAAATCAAGACTATAACGCTTCCGGTGAGTTTTACTTTTTGGATGACTATACAGGAAGTATTGTGTTTGACGAATCATCGACAACCGGTACGTCGTCTTCTGAAAGTACATTTACAACTGAATCAATCGATTAGGATACACTGACATGACTGCCACAGACATTGCAAATAATTTTAGAATTCGTAATGCGAAAGATTTGATAAACTTTGTACAGTCCGATGATAATCGTCTGTATGTGTTTCTTGGGCGAACCATCGAGTGGCCAGATGAAGAACAGCCGCCCGAAGCAAAAAATACTCTTGAAGAAATTCTTAACGCACGTCGAGATCTCAATGGAATACGAGAGATTGGTCTAACAGACATCGTTCTCGGATTAAGAGAGATTAATTATAAAAGCGGAGTTGTGTTTGACCAATATGAAGATGACGTAGATCTTACTGATAAAAACTTCTATGTATTGACTGATCAACTTAACGTTTATAAGTGCATTTCAAATAATAATGGATCAGTGTCGACTGTAAGACCAAGCCATACAACTTCTGATATACCGCTTGAAATTGATGGTTATAAGTGGAGATATATGTTCTCTGTTACAACATCTCTTCTTCGCAAGTTCATTATATCAGATTTTTTCCCTTTTAATAATGATCCTAACGTTCTTGCGCCAACAAAACCTGGAACAATCGACAACATTCGAGTTGATTCTGCCGGTTCTGGTTACCCAGCGAATGCAACCGTCGTAAATAATACAGAAATACCTCTTTTTATTCAAGGAGATGGAAATCAGAATTCAAGTGCAACCGTTGATATAAGTACTTCTCAGGGTCAAATTGTTTCAATAGATGAAATTACCGACCGTGGAGCCAATTATCCTTTTGCTCCAGAATCTAATATTCCAATTGCCTTTCGTCAGCTCAATGGAAACACTCTTGACCAGAGTGCGTATGGGATTGCTACCACAAATCCTTCAGGCGAAATAGCTTCAGTACAAGTTATACATAGAGGCAGTAACTATTCAGACGGTTCGGCTGAAATTGTGCAATCATCAGTTTTTGCTTATGCGGAAACAAATGAAGAAGGCGAAATTATTAATGCGGATGTCCCAGCAGGTAGAGAAGGAGAGAACTTTACACGAGCCGAGATAGTTGTTGTATCAAATGTCGGTTCTGAAGCGTCTCTTAAACCTATTATCTCTCCTCTTGAAGGTCATGGATCGGATCCTGCATCCGAACTTTTAGCAAATTTTGCTTTGATTAACCTAAGACTTTCAGGAGAAGAAGGATTTCTAGGAAATAGTAATTTTCGTAGAGTGGGTCTTATCGAAGATCCTAAGCAATACGAAGCTTTAGATTCTGATGGTTCTCCTCTTGATTTTACTGATAAAATAGGAGACGCTAGATATACCTTAACATTATCGAATGGAGATAATACTCTGTTCACTGACGGAGAACAAATAGTTGGACAGGAGTCGGGTGCGGTAGGTGTTCAGACGAATCTCTTTGAGACCGACAAGATTCGTACCGATATCGATAACTCTTTATCGTCTGATATCAAATTTGTCGTAGATGAAGATATTGTCGGTGTTGATTCGGGTGCTCAAACCGCGATTTCTTCAATTAGTACTCCAGACATTGAAAGGTATAAGGGTGAGATTCTTTATATAAATAACCGAGAAGTTGTTGAGACCCAGAACGAACAACAGATCGAAACGATTACTCTCGTTCTAGAGTTCTAATTATCATTAAGGAAAAGATTCGAAATGACGCTTAATTTTAATCGTTCGCCATTCTTTAACGACTACGATGAGGACAAGCAGTTCTATCGTATTCTCTTTCGGCCGGGGTTTGCCGTACAAACACGCGAACTGAATCAGCTTCAGAGCATTCTTCAGAATCAAATCAGTCGATTTGGCGATCACGTGTTTGAGAACGGATCGTTGGTTATTCCTGGATCCGTAAAAGTCAACGGCGACATTGACTATGTTCGTATACAGGAGGGATCGCTTGTAAGTTCTGACGACTCCGTGTACGAGGGTGCAAGAATCGAGAACTCCGCCGGAATGGTAGGAACTATCGCGACTCTTTCGCGTGCTGAAGACGGAGATCCGATCACTTTCTTTTTCACGTTTAAGACTGGCGGATCGTTCTCGCAGAACGAGACTCTTACGATTACGTTTTCTGATGGATCGACTACGACCGAAGACGTCACGGTGGAGAATGCTTCTGGTGCTCTGGGCAAGGGTACGATCGTATCGGTTGAGCGCGGGGTTTACTTTATCAACGACGAGTTCGTTCTTGTTCGACCACAGAGTGTTATCATTGAAAAGTATACGCCGATCGAGGATATTCCCGGTGACATTTCAGTCGGTCTTCTTACTGAAGACGTTATTGTTACTCCTGAAGAAGATGAGACACTTCTTGATAATGCTCAGGGCACATTCAACGAGACCGCGCCGGGTGCTCATCGATTCAAACTTGATCCTACACTCGTTCTGAAAAGTAGTCTTTCAAATCTTGAAGACTACGTCGAGATTGCACGAATCGTAAACGGAGAGATCGCACGAGAGGCTCGCGAGTCGGAGTACTCAGTTCTCGGAGACACCATTGCTCGTCGTACTTTTGAGGAATCCGGCGACTATGTCATTAAGAACTTTAACATCGGAGTCGAGCCTCACCCTACAGACGACACAAAGCTGCGTCTAGAGTTCGAACCTGGTAAAGCATATATCCGCGGTTATCGCGTCAATCTTACCGATACAACGCGTGTTGATCTCGACAAGGCTCGCACAACGGATAACGAAGAGGATGTTCTGGTACCTCTTCAGTTCGGCGATTATATTCATGTAAAGACTCTTTTCGGTCATCCCGAACCATTCACCGAAGTCAAACTTTATTCGGACTCGATACTTAACTTTACAAATAATGCACCGGATGAACCATCGACTCAGATCGGTACTGCGACGGTTAAGGCAGTATCTTTTGATCCAATTCGAAGTGGCGCAGCGGGTGAGACGGTTGTTCGTCTTCATCTGTTTAATTTTAACTTCACCGGATCCAATTCGGTCGAAGACATCGGGACGTTTTACTCTGACGTCAACTCTCCGGCCTTTGCAGGAGAGGTCGAAGAAGCTTCACAGGACGGTTCGGGTCTTACGGTACTTCAGGAAACGACTGATCAGGTGTCGGTTTATCAGATTCCGTTCTCTGAAGTCGAGACCGTCACAGACTCATCGTTTAACTTTTATAAACAGTACGGATCAGTCGTTAGTGGATCATCAGTCACGATCTCAACGCCGGAAGCGGTGGAGCAGTTTCGTGACGAAGTAACCGACTTTCTTGTCTATGTAACGAACGTAGTTAACGGTTCAACTCCTGCAAGTTCTATCGGTAATGTTGGAACTCCGAACGGAGTGTCTCTTTCTGTAGATAACAAGACCGCCACACTTGATCTTAGTAACTTCGCGATTAATGACAACGATGAGGTCGAAATCTATGCGGTGATGTTTAAGTCATCTGGCCTGATTAAGACTAAGACACCAGTTCAGAACTCGACGGTTACCACAAGTTCGAGTCCAGGAGCGGTGATCGATCTTGGTGTTGCTGATGTATTCAACATCGTATCAATTCAGGACGGGGCCGGTAACGATTTCACATCGTTTTATCAACTCGACACAGGTCAGCGCGACAACTTCTATGACATCTCTAAGTTAAATCTTAGACCAGGATTCAGCGCACCGACTACTGCTCTTACTGTTACTTTTGACTTCTTTAATCATAGCTCTGGCGATTTCTTTACAGCAGATTCCTACGATGCCATTGCATACGAGGATATTCCGTCTTATACGTCGGAGAATGGCCAGACATTTAGGTTGGCAAACTCGATCGACTTTAGACCGATCGCAAACACTTCGGGTAACTTTACGAACAGCCCTGTTCCGTATGTTCCGGACTCGGAGGGCGTTCTTGACTTTAGTTTTTACCTTCCGCGCCGTGATAAGATCTGCGTTGACTACGAGGGAGAATTTTTTGTCGTAAAAGGTGTTCCGGATCTCGAGCCTGAATCACCAAAACGTATTGACAATGCTATTACACTATACGATATTCGTGTGAATGCTTATACATTTAATACCGACGATCTGGTTGTTGAACCAGTTAAGCATCCAAGATTCAGAATGAAGGATATCGGTAGACTCGAAGAGAGAATCGAGAATCTCGAGTACTTTACTGCCTTGAGTCTGGTGGAGCAGGATGCAATCTCTCGTGAGTTTATTGATAAGTTTAAGACAGGTATTCTTGTTGATTCATTTACGGGTCATCAGGTAGGCAACGCGAGTGAACCGACTTATCGATCTGCAGTTGATCCTCAGAAAGGTGAGCTGCGTCCGGAAGCATCGACAAAGGCCATTCCGCTTGCTGATGACGGGACTGGATCAAATACTCGGACGACTGGACCGATCGTTACACTTCCTTATACAGAAACGACACTGATAAGTCAGGAAAAAGCTACTAAGATTGAGCGCATTCAGCCGTTCATCAAGTTTACTTTTGACGGAACGATGGAACTCAATCCGCCGGCTGATTCATGGGTGTCGACACGCAGAGTACCCGACACTACTCTTGACGGCGGAAATGAGTTTACCGATGCCTTTCGTGCGAATCAAAACAGTCTAGGAACTGTCTGGGGTTCATGGCGTACATTTTGGCGCGGGAACACGCTTCTTCGCACTCGCACGGGTGAAAGAATTACTCGTACAGAAAGTACTGAGATTGAACGTATCGGCGATCGCGTCGTCAATCGTTCTGCCATTCCATTTATTCGTTCGCGTGTTATCGAGTTCGCTGCAACTGGTATGAAACCGCAGACTGATCTGATTGCGTTTTTTGACAGTGTAGATGTTAGTGAGTTCTGTGCTCCTACTGGTGGAAACAAGGGCGATCAATTAACGACGGATGCCATTGGATCAATCACTGGTACCTTTGAGATTCCTAATGAAGATGATAATCGTTTTCGCACAGGAACACGACTGTTTGAACTAATCGATTCAAGAACGAATCCATCAACAGATGCAACTGCTACATACAGTGCTCAGGGTATTCTTGAGGATATCTCAACGTTCTTCTTGTCAACTACAATCGTTGATGTTGATTCAACAAACCTGGCTCAGACTCAGACCGTTCGTGTACGTCGACCACAACGTTTTGGCGGCGGCGGCCGCGGAGGCGGCACTGATCCTCTGGCACAATCTTTTGTTTCAGAATTGGAAAACGGTTCATTTGTTACATCGATTGATTTGTACTTTGGTCCAGAAGCTGCGGATAACGATTTTCCAGTTACAGTTCAGATTCGTAACATGGAAAATGGATTTCCTGGACCAGAGATCGCGCCATTTGGTACAATTACTAAGAATGCGTCGGATCTTGGTAACGGATCGACCGATGCATCAGTCGCGACTCGATTTGCTTTCCCTGCTCCGGTATATCTTGAAGAGAACGAGGAGTACTGCTTCGTCGTTCTCACCGATTCGGATGTACTTACCGTATGGGCATCAGAGATGGGTCAGACCGATGTGATAACCGGTGAGCGAGTTACTCGTCAACCGTTCCTTGGATCGCTATTCAAGTCACAGAACAACCGTACATGGACACCGGCTCAGCTCGAGGATCTTAAGTTCGAGATCAATCGTGCATCGTTCGATACAAATGTTACTGGTCAGATCGTCTTTGAGAACTCTGTGTCTGCCAATGATTCTGGTACAGAGGCGGATCCTTATATTAAGGTTCTGCCTCTTGATCCGTTTGTATTTACTGATGGATCCGATGTAATCAAAGTTTCGCATCCAAATCACTCAATGATCGACGGAGATACTGCTCGGTTCAGTGCGACGAACTCGACCGATCTTGCTGGTATACCGGAGGGCGAGATCTTTGATACCGATCTTACGGTTACTACCGGACCTTCAGGAGAACCGATTAAACCGGACGAGTACTATGTTCAGGTAAGCACGAGTGCAAACGCCGATGCTCAGCTCGGAGGAGCAGCAGTGAACGCCACACAGCACGTCGGATTTAGTTTCATTCATCCGGTGGTTGAGACACTTGCCCTACCAGGTACATCCGCAGGTTTTGAGTTTAGAGGAACGGATAAGTTTACTAAATCTGCAGACTCGTCATTCGTTAACATTACGATCGGTGAGGATAACTACCTTAAGACTCCTAAGACGAGTGTAGAAAGCGGTGATGACAGTGTGTTTATGAGAGCCACTCTTACGTCAGAGAACGACAATCTTTCGCCGTATATTGATACGAAGAGAATATCACTTCTTGCTACGGAGAATCGAGTCAACAATCTTGAGGATACTGATTTGGTGGCGGAGACTGATGAAGCATCAGCTCGATACTTCACAAAGCCGGTCGAGCTTGTGAATCCTGCGGATGAACTTCGAGTATTCTTTGACGGTAATCGACCATCGGGTACAAACATAGATGTCTACTATAAAGTAAGACCAACGGGAAGCGGCACTCCGATCGATCAACAGTCGTGGCAAGAGATGTCGAGAGTGGTGTATGGAGCGGTTACTGAGTCAGACAATGTGTTCAATGAGTACTCATACCTTGAAAACTTTGGTGGTGACTTTAACATCTTTGCGATTAAGATCGTTATGAGATCAACAAATGAGGCTCGTGTACCGAGAATTCGTGATCTGCGAGCGATCGCAATAAAGGATTAATCAATCATGACTGCTGATCAACGTTATTTAAAGATCAAGAATCACGACGGTTATAAAAAGGACACTCGAACGGGTGCGATCGTTTCTGATAACACTTATCAGTACGAGGCCTTCCTAGAAAAGAAACGTGAAAAACGTTCGTTCGTAGAACGTCTTGATAACTTAGAGAAGACACTTGATAAGATTCTTGAAAGGTTAGATAGTAAATGAAAGATACGATTCAAATCACTGGTCGGCCAACGATTACGCTGTATGATCAGTATGGTAACGTAAAGCAACATCTTGAAGAAGACAATCTTATCGTTGATGCTGGTAAGAACTTTATCATTAAGAAGGCTTTCGATCGATTCGATGATCCTGTGCCAGAGATCAATACGATTGCTGCTGGAGATGGTACGACACTACCTTTAGCTTCAGATACTTCTCTTGAAAATCAAATCGGTGAGACTGAAATTAGTAGATACACATTATCGGGGAACGAAATCGTTCTTTTTGCGACTTTCATTGAAAATGTTGCGACAGGAACTATCAATGAATTAGGAGTACTGTCAGATAACAACGATTTAGTATCGAGAATCGTGGTATCGACTCCTTTTGAAAAAACTGCTAGTGATTTTATTAACATAAGCTGGTCGATTCAAGTTGGTTAAATTATAAATAATATCATGGCATCATACGCAAACTTATTCGTCGATCGGGGTTCAGATTTTTCTACGAACCTTATAGTGGAAGATTCAAACAGAGATCCTCTTGATCTTACCAATCTGACACTGTCGGGCCAGGTAAGAAGAACACATCAATCAGAAACAGCTTTTGACTTTATACTTGAAAAGGCTGATAACACTGGTGGCGAGATCGTAATTAGACTCGACAACGAGACCACTGCAAGTATGAGGCCTGGTAGATACGTATACGATATATTTGGTAATGACACTGTAACGGGAAATGATTTTAAGATTATAGAAGGCATATTAGAAGTAGTACCACGTGTAACGAGAACTGGTTAAATGTCTGATAAGATACGAGCAAAGGTAGACCAGACGTCTGGTTCTTCGCGTATACGCAGCAGAGTTAGACAAGAGGATGACTTAAATGTAAGATCATCTCTAACTCTTACGAGAAAACTGGAACAATTCACTAATATTGACGATACCGATCTCGAAGGTGGATCGGTATTAGTATATAAAGAACCAACAGAGAATTGGACAGCAACAAGAGACCTTAATCAACAGAATGTTGATGGTGGAGAATTCTGAACCGTAACGGAGAATATTAGAGATGGCAAGTGTCATTCGAATTAAAAGAAGTGGTACATCGGGTAATCCGAATACACTCGCAGCCGGTGAGTTAGCGTATTCGGCAGCTGATGCATCGCAAGTTAGTGGAGGCGATCGTCTTTACATTGGCTTCGGGTCGGAGACTGGTGGTAACGCAGCCGAGCACATTGTCATTGGTGGTGAGTTTTTCACCAAAATGCTCGATCACGCGAAGGGCACTCTCACTGCTGACTCCGCGCTAATCGTTGATTCAAATAAAAAGATCGACGAACTTAACGTCGACAATCTTACTCTGGACGGAAATACAATTTCGTCAACCGACACCGACGGTGACATCCTTTTAACACCTAATGGAATCGGTCGTACAGTCGCAAGTAATCTGTTTGTCGACGACGGTACAGAGACTCGTTCAATTCAAGAATTTGTTGAAGATATCTCCGGTGGTCAACTTCAGGGAACACCGGGCGTCATCAGTGCGACGTATAACGATTCCGACGGATCGACGACTCTTGATCTCGTAGAGACCGGTGTTACCGCCGCTTCGTACGGTTCCTCGACCAAGATTCCAACATTCACCGTTGACGCCGATGGTCGATTGACCGCCGCTGGTGAAGCAGATGTTGCGACTGTTCTTTCGGTCTCTGGTGACACCGGAACGTCGGACGTCGATCTTCTTAACGATACACTTTCATTCACGGGTGGAACTTCGGTATCGACGACGGTCGCATCGGATACCGTTCAGATTGATGTTGCAGATGCTACGACGGCGGTCAAAGGTATTGCGTCGTTTAACTCCGCCGACTTTGTTGTGTCGAACGGTGCGGTCTCACTTGCGACGGTTAATACCGATACCGGTCAGTTTGGATCATCCTCAGAAGTTCCGGTTATTACGGTTGACGGAGAGGGTCGTATAACTGCCGTCTCGACTGAAAGTATCTCTACTTCGTTTACTCTCAGTGCCGATGTTGGTACTGATGATACCTTTAACAACGGAGAGACTCTTACTGTCACTGGTGGAAACGGTATCACAACAACCGTTAGTGACAATTCCTTTACCATCGACGGCGATGATGCTACGACCACCTCAAAAGGTGTCGCATCTTTTGACTCGTCTAACTTTAATGTTACAAGTGGCGCTGTATCCGCTAAAGACGTTACGGTTGGTACCACCAACATTTCAGTCGGTGGCCAAGAAAGAGAGATTGAGGGACTTAATAGATTAGAGGTTGACTTTCTTCTTTTTGACGGAAATGAGATCAGAGCGAACAACTCGAACGGTAACATCTCGATCAGTCCAAATGGTTCTGGTCACGTATCTCTTAATAATGCGCAGATTAAAGATCTTGCTGAACCAACAGATCCTCAGGACGCCGCCACTAAAGCATACGTTGATGCACGTGCTGCAGGTCTTGATCCGAAGGAATCGGTCCGTGTTGCGTCAACGACCAACATTGATATTGCAAGCGGGCTGATTGATGGTGTTTCGGTTGACGGTATTACTGTTTCAACCGGTGATCGAGTTCTTCTGAAGGATCAGACAGATGCCACCGAGAACGGTGTCTATGTGGTCGCGGCATCAGGCGCAGCGTCACGCGCCACTGATTTCGATGAGCCGCAGGAAGTTACATCGGGTGTATTCTTCTTCGTTGAGGAAGGCGCCTCCGGTGATAACCGTGGCTTCGTTCTTACATCAGATGGTGGTCAGCAGGCCGTTGGAACAGATCCTCTTACATTTGTTCAGTTCTCCGGTGCTGGTCAGATTACTGCCGGCGATGGGCTTGATAAAACCGGCGATGTCCTTTCTGTCAATACTGCAAACGGTATCGAGGTATCGAGCGATAATGTTCAGCTGGCGTCTTCAGTTGCCGGAGACGGTCTTACATATAGTGCCGGTGTACTCGATATTAACGGCACTGCCGATCGAATCTCGGTATTGGCCGACTCGATTGACATTGCATCCACTTATGTTGGTCAGACGTCGATCACGACTCTTGGCACAATTACCACAGGTACCTGGAATGCAGATATCATCGGTCCGGAGTACGGTGGTACCGGTGTCGATAACGGATCAAGTACTCTAACGCTTGGCGGTAACGTTGAGTTTTCTGGAGCATTTTCGGCAACACTTACAACAACTGATACGACAAACGTTACACTGCCAACGGCAGGAACGCTTGCGACTCTTGCTCAATCAGAAACACTTACTAACAAGACGATCAATGCATCTGATATCGGAGTAACCAATCCTGGTACTGCTGCATTTACAGATCTTACTTCGTCGGGCGATGTTACTTTTACAAATACTGATAACTCGTCATCAACTTCCACCGGAGCACTCGTCGTTGGCGGTGGCGTTGGAATTGGTAAGCAGTTGTTTGTTGGAACACATCTTATAGGTTCTGGAGCAGACTCAAGTAATCTCGAAGGATTTAATATCGACGGTGGTTCCTACTAATAATTGCCATAGATAGACCAGAGGAAGATCACAATGGCAATTACCAACAGAATACTACTAAAGAAGTCCTCTGTTGTCGGTAAAATACCGAAGCCGGATGATCTTGCACACGGAGAGTTAGCTCTCAACTTTACTGATGGGCGTCTATACTTTAAGAATTCTGATGATATCGTCGATTTCTTTGAAAACGGAAAATCAAATAATCTGCTTCCGTTTAGAGCCTCAAATGAAGCTTCTTTTGGCTCAGTTTCTTCTAGCATAAAAGAATTTTCATTTAACATGGGTCCTATAGGAGGGACAAGGTCAATTGGGTATAGGCTTGGTGAAGTTACCGAAGCAACGAGTCCGGACGGAATCGATGGAGGAACATTCTAATAAGAGATTATAAATAGTTGAGAATTGAACGTACGGCGATTTTTATCGCGATATATCGTATCATTCTTATTAGAATAAAGGTATTATGGATTCTGCAAATAGAATACTCTTAAAAAAATCCTCGGTTCAAGGGAAAATACCGGGTGCATTTGATATTGAATACGGAGAGTTAGCTCTTAACTTTTCCGATGGCCGCCTTTATTTTAAAGATTCTAATAACGACATTCAATTTTTTGAGAAATCAAGTTCTCAAGTTGAATCAAATTTTGATGTTCTACTAAATGACTTATCTTTAGGAGACGTCACTGACACTAAGATAACCAATAGACTAGATCTTGGATCAGTATTAAATTCTTCTATTTCTAGTTTTAATTTTGGCTCTATTTCAATAAGTGGTCCGATTTTTCCATCTATTTTTTCTCTTCCATCATCAAAGGTTTCAGAGTTGCCCAATGACTCTTTTACGGGTCAAATGTTACTCGTTACAGATGAGGTGAGCGGATCTGTTCCAGCGTTTTATGATGGAAATTCTTGGAAAAGACTATCGGATAATCAAATAGTTACAGCAACTTAAGGATATATTAAATGGCGGTCGAACTTGTATTAAGAAACGGCACGGCGGCAGAAAATGACAGTTTCACAGGAGCTCTTGCTGAAGTAACCGTCGATAATACGAACAAAACTCTTAGAGTTCATGACGGTGCGACTAGTGGCGGAAACCCATTGCTTACTGCAAGCGGTACTGCTACTCTTCTAAATAAGACTCTTGAGGACCCAACGTTTACTGGTCAAATTACCGGTGATCTTATTCCATCATCGGATGTTGCTTTTGACCTTGGTGCTCCAACGAATCGATGGAACGATCTTTATTTAAGCGGTAGCACAATTGATATCGGCGGAGCAACAATTTCAGTCGTTGGCGGATCGTTCGAGTTTAAAGATTCCACGGGTAACAGCGCAGAAGTATCTCTTGCCGCCAACACAACTGATGATCTTGCTGAAGGAACGACGAATCTCTACTATCTTGATTCTCGAGTCGATTCTCACTTATCTGGTGGAACCGGTGTTGCGTATTCATCTGGCACGATTTCAATTGGTCAGTCAGTAGGGACTACGGATAACGTAACATTTAATGATGTGACGGTCGACGGTGATCTGATTGTAAACGGATCGAGCACAACTCTAAATACTACGACACTTGACGTCGAGGATCTTAATATCACCGTTGCAAGCGGTGCAACCGATTCTTCATCCGCTGATGGTGCAGGATTTACTGTTGATGGTGCAAATGCAACGTTAACTTATTCAAATTCTAGTGATCGGTTTGTTTTTAATAAGGATATTGAAGCAGATACTTTAGTTGGTCAGGTATCTGATATTTCGAATCACAACACAGATGATCTCACCGAAGGATCAGCTAATCTTTATTACACAGATGCACGTGCACGAGACGCAGTAAGCGCTGCGACTGGAATCGACTACGACTCCGCCACCGGTGTATTTAATCTTTCTGATACATCTGTCACAGCCGGATCGTTCGGATCGGCGTCAGAAGTACCCGTCATTTCTATCGACGAACAGGGTCGTATTACATCCGCAACAACGACGAATGTTGCGGGTGTGTCAAGTTTTTCATACAATGGTGTTACGGGTGATCTTGACATTGGTACCGCCGACGGCTCAACGTTTACCGCTACAGTTGACCTCGGGCCCTTTACAACAAATGATCTTACCGAAGGCACAAATCTTTATTATACGGATGCACGGGTTAATGCTTATCTTAACGGTGGTTCTGGTATCGACTTTTCAAACGGTACTATCAGTCACTCTGATACGTCGGGCGTCGGTAATGTTACTGCCACTTCAAATACGTTCGTGGATTCTCTTACATTTGACGAATTTGGCCACGTCACGGCCGTATCGACATCAACGGCTGCGCCACCAAACGACGCAACAATTACTGTTTCGGCTGGTACTGGGTTAAACGGCGGCGGTAACTTTACGACTGATCAGTCGGGTAATGAAACGATCTCGCTTGACGTCGACACAAGTACAATTGCCACAAGAACATATGTTGATACCGAGGTGTCGAATCTTGTTGATTCTTCTCCACAAACTCTTGATACATTAAATGAACTTGCCGCGGCTCTTGGCGATGATCCAAATTTTGCTACCACTGTATCAAATCAGATAGGAAATAAAGCAGACAAAGCCATCAACGTCTCCGCTGGTTCTGGTCTTACCGGTGGTGGTGACCTTTCAGCAAATCGAACAATTGGCCACGCTGATACATCATCACAAGGCGATGTTAATAACTCTGGCGGCACAGTCATTCAGGATATTAATGTCGATACGTATGGTCATATCACATCGATTGGTTCGAAATCTCTGTCGGCCAGCGATGTCGGCGCACTAAGTAGTTCTGGTAAAGCAGCCGATTCCAATCTTCTTGACGGTATTAATTCATCCCAGTTCTTGCGTTCTGATACATCGGATACCATGAACGGTCAGCTTAATATGAGCAATAATCGCATTACAAATGTCGAGGACTTGTTCATACGAGATAAGATTTATCATGACGGTGATACTAATACCTATATACAATTTGCAAGTGATCGGATAGAGTTTGACACCGGTGGTTCCGAGCGCATGGAAATCAATGACTCCGGCATTGAGATGCGTAGAAGAGTCGATATGAATAACAATGATATTCGCGGTGTTGACCAGATTTTTCATCACGGTGATACTAATACTTATATGCAGTTTCACTCGTCTGATCAGTGGCGTGTGGTAACTGGAGGATCTGAACGCCTTGAGGTTAATAACACTCGTGTTAAAGTTAGCGGAGACTTTGCTGCTACCGATGATATTGTTTCTCACTTTTCAGACGATCGTCTGAAAACCAAATTAGGTGTAATAGACAAAGCCGTTGATAAGGTTAACTCTATAGAGGGTTTTTACTATGAGCCGAATGACACTGCCATTAGTCTTGGTTATAATCAAGAACAATTGGTCGGTGTGTCGGCGCAAGACGTTCAGAGTGTTCTTCCAGAGGTTGTAAAAAAATCACCTATTAGTGATGATTATCTTACTGTTCAGTATGAGAAGATGGTACCACTTCTTATCGAAGCTATTAAAGAACAGTCATCTACAATCGAAGATCTTAAGAGAAGAATAAATACTCTTGAGAACCGATAAGGAATTTTTGAATGACGTCGATTACAACAAGAGAGACATCTGGAGGCGGAGCAACCGTAAAAGGTTTACCTCTTACTAATGCTGAGATAGATAATAATTTTATATCTCTTACAACGAGTAAACTTGAAGCTTCTCAAAATCTTGGTGATCTTACGGACACTGATGTAGCCAAATCAAATCTTGATTTGGCGTCGATGTCTTCTCAAGAATCGAACAACGTAACCATTACGGGTGGATCGATATCCGGTGTTCAGTTAACTACGTCTGATGCCACCATAACCGGCGGATCGATATCCGGTGTTCAGTTAACTACGTCTGATGCCACCATAACCGGCGGATCGATATCCGGTGTTACATTATCATCAAGTTCAATCGATTTTAACGGTGGAACCATTGATGGCGCAACGATATCAAACTCCACGATCAACAACGATGTAAATGGTACTGCCACAAATGTTTCTTCATCTTTATCCGCAGGAGACGGACTTAACGGGTCGGACTATGACGGATCATCGAGTGTTACATTCACCGTTGATGGATCAGTTATCAGGGATGTAGGAGATCAGACGGTATCAGGAACTTTTAAGGTCGATTCTCTTGGCGTTAATACAGCTGCATCTGGGTCAAATGGAGATATCAGAGCAACCGGAGACATTATCGCCCACTATTCATCCGATATAAATAATAAAGAAAATATCAAAGATATAACCAATGCTCTGTCCATAGTAAATGCAGTAGGTGGTAAGACATTTGACTGGAAGGATGATTATATAAATAGCAAGGGTGGAGAAGATAGTTACTTTATGAAAAAGAGTGACTTTGGAGTAATTGCACAAGATCTTCAAGATGTATTTCCTCTTGCTGTAAAAGAACGCGAAAACGGAGAGTTGGCCGTTGATTATGTTAAATTGTGCGCGATTGCATTTGCAGCAATAAAAGAACTTAATGAAAAGATTAATAAGAACGAATCGTAAGAGGCTTAATTAGATGGCTCAATCAATTCTTGGGAATCAATCAATAACGATCCCAGCAGGAAATACATCTGAGAGACCGGGTACGTCCAACGGCCAGTTGAGATATAATTCTCAAACCGACAAAGTCGAGGTAACAACTGGTTCGGAATGGGTATCGGTATTGACTGCAGGAAGTGTAAAGTTTGGTGTTTTACACGTTAAAGAAGACCGTGATAATGGTGATCTTGTAATCAACTACTTATCTGATAATGATGCAGATCTGGATATTACGGATAAAAATGATACTGTAATTATTGACAATGTATCAACTCAATATAGTATCGATCAGTCAACGGGTAAGCTTAAGGTGACATTTTAATGGCTATTCTAGGTAAACTAAGATTTAATTATAAGGGAGAATGGGATACTTCTGAATCTTATTCTGTAGATGATATAGTCAAGTATGATAACGGCTATTTTGTATGTGTACAGGACGCTGATTCTGGCGACCCGAACCCATCTGATGACGTTGCTACTGATCTTAAGGTTGGCGATGAGGGCTTTTACTGGAGAGTTTATACATCTTCATTTGATGCAAACGCCGGAGAAAAAGGATATCAGTCTACAGAATCGTATGATTACGCCGATCTTCATAAGACGAATTCATACTGGAGATCAGATGTAACATATGAGCTGAACTCTTTTGTAAACTATAGAAACTCCGAGGGCGCAATGGGAACATACATCTCTCTCGGATTTAATAATAACGGAAATAATCCTGAAACGAGTAATCAGTGGAAAAGAGTCGCGTACGGTACATCAAGTAGTTACACTCTTACTGCAATGACTCATCCGGACGTAGTCGATCCCTTTCCAAACTCTGGTTATTTTTACAGATCAGACTGGCCCGGGCAATCCGGAGTGTGGGAAGGCGATACATATGGTTACGCGGTTCAGAACATGTGTCCACACGCCGGTTCTCGTTTGTGGCTGAACAAACACGGAGGTCTTACTGCTGGCCCTGGAGAAAGTAATAGCGACTACGAGGCACCTCCTTTTAGAGACAACGAAGACGTCTGGGCCGCCTCTTCAGAAGTTCCGTTTCTGAACATGGATTATATCGATGGAGTGCTACCGACACCAGACGGTGAGCCGCCCAAAGTCGTACAGGCTTTTAAGACTTACGGTAATAGCATGGTTCTTTTCAATAACGGTGAAGTACACTATGCTGGTTATAACGGTCACGGTCAAAGAGGGATAGGAGACGATACCGGCAACGGAGAAGGCGTATTTACGCGATGCGGATACGGAAGAATTAATCTGTCAAACTCAACTGCCGTCTTAAGAGGGAAAAAAGCAATAAGAATCGCTCTTGCAGGAGACACAGATAATGATGTTTCTGTGTGTCTATTTGCCCTGATTGACAATCAAGACGGAACAACGAGTCTTTACGGATGGGGTTACAATAATCGAGGACAATTAGGTCTAGGTAACGACAACTCAGAGATTCGTACTCCAACTGAAGTTCCGTGGGATGCCAACACCAATGGAAACATCGTTGATGTATGGGCGTGCGGTGGCTCCGATGGCCATAGTTTTATTCTTACCGATCATGGGAAAATGTTTGCGGCTGGTGATAATAATATCGGTCAGTTGGGAATAGGTTCTACAGGAGACGTCGAAACATTTACATTTGTTAAGGACTGGTCCTCTCTTGGCGGAATTAAAAAGTTCTCTATGTGTGGAGAACAGTATATGATGGGAGCCGTTGTGACGGGTAACGGTCAACTCTGGACTTGGGGAGAAAACTCAAGAGGTAACCTTGGTCTCGGTGACACAACTGACCGTACATCACCAACACGCGTAAGTTTCTTTAACGATGCACAAAACGTATGGGTATTGGGTGACGATTCAAACTTAATTATGTACTATACCCGTGGAAATAGTCAAATCGATAACACACTCTACGCAGTAGGCGATAATCCAGACTATAACTTAGGGAGAGGTGTCACGGGGGACGAATCGATTCCAAATACCGTTCTCGATTCATTTGCGCAACAGATCGACAATATTGTTGATGCAAGACATATTGGTGGTCAAAATGGAAATCGTCAGATTATTGGATTAGAGCAGTACGTTGGTCCTGCTGATCCAAACACTCCATGGTATAAGACGCGATGGTACTGGCAAGGTGAGAGCAATGACGGTGGCCACGGTGGTCAGACGGCTTCTCATAATGATAGATATAGAGAACTGCCAAATGCTGCGATGTCTGGTGATTCCAGATACTTTTTCCACAGTAATTTTTTCTATAACCCTCAAATGAACCCGTATCGAATTGGCATTTTTGGGAGTGGAAGAGACAAAAGAGAGACGTTTACTTACTGGGATCGAGACACTGGGCGTCTATGGTTTTCTGGTAATCTTTATTACGGCCTCAGTCACAGCGATGAACCCGTAGATAGAGGAGACAACGACGATAATCAATATGAAGCCCATACACCTCAGCCGCTTCCTTACAATTAATAACGAACGACGGTTAAAGAAATAACTATGAGTACTATTACACTTGGAAGAGTAAAATTCGTTCACAGAGGTGATTATTCTTCGTCTTTTATTTACAACAAGGACGATGTAGTTACTTTCAACGGAACGCAATTTATTTACATAAACAATACTTCAACATCTGGGCAGGATCCTTTTATTGTAGATGATGATTGGGAGTATAGCGCGATATCTTCAACAAGAAACAACGAAGAAAACGTTTTTAAGCTCAATCATGAATACTGGGCGTTCTTTTCGGGTGACTCCTCACTGAATGAGTACAAGGGAGATTGGAGTAGCACTGAGCTGTATCAAGTTGGTGATATGGTTACAGGTCGGAGCGGTGGATGCTATTATGCAATTCGACCTAACTACGACGATGATCCGGTATTCAATCACTATGGTGGTTGGGAAGTTTTAATCGAGGGCGGATCACTCGATCACACTCGTAAAATCTCTCTTTTGGGTTGTGAAAACCCAATTGGGTGGAGAGGACATCCGAAGTATACTGCATCGTGGGGTGGAAATACATGGCAGGGAAATATTCCTTGGAATATTCCTGAGAGTCACCAGTACGATCAGTGGAATCCTTCTTCAGAGTGCATGGTCACGGAAGTATATGGATTTAACGCAATTAGCTGGTACGGTATGCCGGTTATTCAGGGTGGTCGCCGTCAAGGAAGTTCAGCTTACTTTAGAAACGGCACCGATGGCGGTGATGCGATTGCTCCGCATGATCGTGCCGTTCACTTTAAACAGTACTACGACAATGCGTTAAGAAGCAGTCCTCTCTACGTCGGAAACGATAAAGTACCGAATGAACTTCTTAATCAAAGTCTAGCTGCTCCCGCATCACAGATACAAGAAGGGCACTTTGGAGCTCTTACACCCCGAGCCATCTCAAAGGTTCCAAATGCAGATGCTCCGATGTATCTCTTTTCCGACGGTACGATTCAAATATATGGTACTAATGACAGAAATCAGTTCGGTGTCAACGAATCCGATGAGTGGGGGTCCGGCGTAACAATGACGAGCGCCGATTTTGGCGGAAGAAGAATCGTCAAAATCGTAACCGCCCACACAGGAATGACTCGAGACAGAGGCAGTCATATCATCGCTCTTGACGAAGAGGGGGAGGTATGGACCTGGGGTGAGAATGCTTATGGTCAGTGTGGATACGGACCAGAGGAAGGAAAGCCAGAAGTCGGTGGTATAAACTACGATGATAACACCGATTCAAGACAGCCGTTTAAGCTTCCTTCCGAGACTCACTTTGACGGTCATCGTGTCGTCGATATATTTGCGGGAGGAGAAACCGACGGATTTTCAATCTTTCTTCTCGATAACGGGGATCTGTACGCCTGCGGTTACAATAATGACGGAAATCTTGGTTACGACACAACTAATGGATTTACTTCGTCTGATCGATCATACGTACCGATAAGAATTCCGGTGGATTGGTCGACATACGGAGGCATACAAAAGATCGCAATGGGTGGATACGAGGATTCCGTGGCGATCTATATACTTGACGGAGAAGGACACATCTGGTCATACGGTTATAACAGCTCGGGAACCCACGGTGCATCTGACGGAAACACCAGCACGAGTAACCAAGATGAAACCCTATCGGCCTCAAATAACCGAAGAACCCACTGGAGTATTGGAGGATCGATCGTTAACATGTGGTTGACTGGAGCCGGCGGTGTACAAAACGGCTGGTTCCTGACATCTAACGGAGATCTTTATGGAATCGGTGACAACGGCTACTATCAGCTCGACACTGGTAATAACTCGGATCAAAGAACTGAGCCTGTCCTGCAGAATAACATAAAGAATGTGGTAAAGATTGTTGGAGTTGCAGAAGATACTGATGGTTCGGTATTTGCTCTTACCGATGACGGAAGAGTGTACTCCAAGCCTCTTAGCAACGACTATTTTGAAGCCGGTTACGGAGAGAACGGTGATAATGACAATAACCGTTGCTTAACTCAAAGGCTTAATACTAGTCAGTACGGGTGGAGAGAGATTCATGTGTCCAATACATTCTATGGAAGGGTGATCGATATTGAATCAAATCATGGTGAAGCCGGTGAGGCTGGTCAAAGTAGAAAAAACAGAATGGGTATATTTTTACAAGACGAAGGGCGATTAGGCTTCACAGGAAGCGTCGGAGGTGGCCGTTACAGCACTCTTGGCGCAGGAACAGGAAACCACTATGCCGGAGGCATAGGAACATTGGTCTATTGGGGGTCATAATGACTAGGAAAATCTTTTCATTTTATATACCAAACGATGCTACTGACGTAAAGATTCCTGGTTATGGAATGGCTAATTACGTTGAATATATCCAAGAAGAAAAGAATGTCGACGGAGAAGTCATATTAGTTGATACTGTTGATCCTAATTTTGATAAATGTGATCCAAATAATCTTCCTAAAAAACATATCGGTACTGATGATGCTGAAGGAAGAGTATATTATTCAATTAGATCAGATGTAGAGGTGGATATAAATAGTAATGAAATGAAGTATATCGATGCAGGAGAAGAACCATATCCTCTTTCATTTGATATTTCAAGTAAAATTGCGGATCTTGATAGACTGCTTAATACATATCCCAGAGAACAAGTTTTGGAACTTGGATTCACACTAGAAGAAGAAGAAGAAGAAACTGAAACAAACTCTTCTACCGAGGAATAAAAGACAATGATAGGTACCGGGCAAACACTTAATCCTGCTTCAATGAAGTATAACTGGGCGGGTGAATGGACACCTAATGACGTCTACCAAAAGAATGATGTTGTTCGTCATCGTGGTCGCACATGGTTTTGTAATACCGACTCGTTTGTTATTCAGGGTGAAAGAGGATATCAGACAGAACCATCAAAACATAATGGGTGGCAACTTCATACCACGGGTCAAGTTAATAGAGGTGGCTGGGGTCCTCATAAAACATATCTTGAGGGCGACATCGTTATGTACGCCGGAGAGTGGTACATCTGCGAAGAAGGCGGAAGAGGTATTCATCCGGTCTATCATAACGGATCACTTACGAATAAGTGGACCAAAATAATTCCTAGTCCCAGAAATTCTCAGACTGATAGATTCATTCCTTATTTTCAAAACGAAGCTCCTGTCGGTTGGAATAAGTACTATAATGGATATGGACCAATTCAACATACCGGCCAGGATGGTATTTGGCTGATTGATTGGAACGGTATGCCGTGTAAGCTTGGATATGCATCACGCAGTCATAACGAAGACGGATCCGGAGGAAATCAAGACTCACTTCAAGGAGGCATGCGAAAGAAGTATACTCCAGGGTTTCAGTTTATAGACTTTCTTACACACGATAAGAAATCTATTACTGGCGGTATGCCTAAGTGTATTCAGATCGTTACTTCTATGCAAAACACTCACTTCCTCTTTGATAACGGAGAAGTGTACTGGGTGGGTAATAACAGTAATAGAACCGGCGGTGTAGGTCCTCACACCGATGATTCATACGCCCCTACACGTGTAGGAAGAGATTGGGAACAGGACGCCTGGCCAAGTGGTTATGCGGCAGGTGAGTTTAGAGAAAGATTTATCATTAAGTTGGCCGGCGGAGCTCACGGAGCAGACGACGATCACTCCGTCGTGGGTGCTCTTGACTCTGAAGGTGATGTATGGATGTGGGGCGACAATGGTAGAGGTGCTGTTGGAAACGGGATTAATGTAAACGGTGATCAGGATCGAACCGATGTTGGTCTGCCGTATAAGATTCCTAGAGGATACTTTAATAATAAACCTGTTGTCGATTTTTGGTCATCTAATCGAAATGGTGATGACGAGCAATTTATCATTGCTATCAATTCAGACGGAGATCTTTTTGGATGGGGTGATAACAATCGGTGTCAGCTTGGTTTCTATGAAAACGACTACGTTGTGACTCCACAACCGCTCAAAATCGACCTCCATAAGCATGGCGGTCTTAAAAAGATTCTTATGATGCCTGGTAACGATTGCGGAACAATGATTCTTACTGAAGACAATGTTCTGCACTATTCGGGTGATACGAATAACTTTTTTCCTGGATTCGCTGATGAAAATAAGGGAACCAATAGAATTGCCGGATTTCCGTCGCTTCCAGAGTATTTCTATTCTCTTGCCAGAAATGAGGGAAGAAGCGTAGGACATCAACTCGACCTCTATCGCAGCGTCGGCGATATCTGGGGAATTACATCTGCGTCAAATGAAGGGTCCACTTGGATCATAAAGGACGCGGTATCAGGTAACCTTTATGCAACTGGCAGAGGTAATGACTACTGGCCCTATAACAGAGCGTTCGGTGGCGACCGTACTGATAATAGTAGTATGTATGATACTCATGATCCCGTTTATTATCCACGGGTCCTGGATAACGCAGGGCTAAATACAGAATACATCGGGTTCTTTAATACCGGTACAAACACGGGTAATGATAGTGTTAACAGGTTTGGTTACGTTTCTCTTGCTGAAGACGGAAGGTGTGTTGAAGTAAATGCTGATAACCATCTTAGGGCAGGTCTTGGTGAGAACGATAGCGGTGGAAGAGACATATGGCATGAGAATCCAGAAAGATTTATGTATTGGGATGAAAAGCTCTTTGCTGATAATGACAATCCTCTTCATCCAAGAGGCGATCATCATCAATTTCACACCGTTCACGTTGGAAACGTTCCTGGGGGAGAGGGCGCCACTTACTGCTTGATCAGTTCTGATGGAACCGCTGGTTTTTGTGGTGAGCCTCAGCGTAGTATTGAAAGACCCGATGGTAATGTTCGAGAGTTTAGTAATCAGAATAACAACAATCCTGTTGTTAATTCGGGCGGTGTTATTGGAAGATTAAGAGCAGTTTAATTAAATGATACCTAACTCTCGACAATCATTAATCGATTACTGTCTTCGTAATTTAGGAGCGCCAGTACTTGAAATTAATGTTGATGAGGATCAGATCGAAGATCGAGTCGATGAAGCGATTCAATTCTTTCGTGAATATCACTCCGATGGAATATATCGTGATTTTTTTAAACATGAGTTAACTCAAGGCGATATTGACAATGGATATATTTCCATTCCTGATGAAATTCTAACCGTTGTGAGGATTTTACCGTTTACTTATGAGAATTCATCAGTCAACATGTTTGATGCACGGTATCAGATGTCTCTTAATGATATGTACAATCTTGGATTCTCGGGTAATCTTGCAAACTATGTGCATGTTCAAAAGTACATCAATACTGTCGACATGATGATTAATGGTACACCACAAGTAGAGTTTGCACGCCATCAGAATCGATTATATTTGAACGTCGAGCTCGAGCGTTATCTTAGTGTTGGTGAATACCTAGTGGTAGAAGCTTATCGAATTATTAATCCAGATGAAAGTACAAAAGTTTACAATGATCTCTTCTTAAAACGGTATCTTACTGCATTAATAAAACGGCAGTGGGGCGTCAATTTGAAAAAGTTTGAGGGTATGGAACTGCCGGGCGGTGTGACTCTTAATGGTCAACAACTATTTGATGAAGCCACAGAAGAGATACGCCAGGTTGAAGAAGAAATGCAACTTAAATATGAATTTCCTATAGATTTTCATATTGGATAGTAGGTAATTTCATAATGCCTACGAATGTATTCTTTTCCCCTGCAGTTCGAACAGAACAAAACCTATACGAAGATATCATTATCGAGGGTCTTCGTATGTATGGGCAGGATGTTCTCTACTTGCCACGGTCGGAAGTAAGCAACGACGAGATACTTAACGAGGAGTACTCTCGATTTCGTGATGCATACGCGGTCGAGATGTACATTGCGGACACTCAAGGATTTGAAGGAGAAGGCACTCTCTTATCCAAGTTTGGTCTAGAGATTCGAGATCAAGCGACATTCATTGTCGCAAGACGAAGATTTCAGCAACTGGTCGAAATAGATGTGAATTCTCTCGAGGACGAACGTCCTCGAGAAGGCGATCTAATATATCTGCCTCTTGCAAATTCTCTGTTTGAGATTAAGTTTGTAGAACATGAAAAACCGTTCTATCGTCTTAGTGATCTTCCGATTTATGAACTGCGTTGCGAACTATACGAATCGGGCTCCGAACAGTTTGATACTGGGTATAGTAACGTCGATCAATTCGAGCGCGATCATGCATCTCGTACGGTACTGTCAATTAGCGGCGGATCTGATGGATTTGAACCCGGAACAAAAGTTTTTCAATTCATACAAGAAGAATCATCTAATCAAGAACTTATCGTCGTACATGGTGAAGTTGCAGATTTTGTTGAGACACAGGAAGCAGACTCCGGTCAGGAACGCGAGGCCGATCTGTCTCTCGTCGGTGTGTCGTCTACTGACGGAGAACTAAGATCGTTCGATCCGTCTCTTGGAAACATTTTTTTAGTCGATGACGAGATCGACACAGGATGGTCAGTTCTGAAAGTATATGATCTCAATGATGTTGAGGATAAGTATATCTCAGGCGATGCGGATGAGTTTGCCGACAACACGCAGTACGAGATCGATGCGGATCAGATTCTTGATTTCAGTCAAGAAAATCCATTCGGTGATCCAAGGTTAGAAGACTAGTTATATGTTTGGTGATCATTTCTACAACGAACACACTCGTCGAGCCGTTTCGGTGTTCGGAACGTTGTTTAATAATTTGACCGTCGTAAAGCGTGACGGATCGGGTAATGCACTCCAGCAGATCAAGGTGCCCTTGTCGTACGGCCCTCGAGAAAAGTTTCTTGCACGTATTCGACAGGAGGCAAACCTCAGCGACCCTCGACTGGCGATTAAACTGCCTCGCATGTCGTTTCAGATCACCTCTCTTAGCTACGACGAGTCGACACGCCTTACTCGAGGCACCAAACTGAACGTGCCCGGAACATCTTCGACATCAAGAAGAACGATGTTCTATCCATCGACATATAATCTGTCGTTTGAACTTAGCATAATGTCAAAGCACACCGACGATGCTCTGCAGATTCTTGAACAAATACTTCCGTTCTTTCAACCTGAGTACAGTGTAACGGTTAACGAGGTAGAAAATAACTTTAAGTCGGACATGCCATTTGTTCTGACGGGTGTCGATCTGTCCGATGACTACGAGGGTGAGTTCGAGTCTCGTCGCTCTCTGATCTACACACTTACATTTGATACTCGTATTAAATACTATGGTCCGTTGTCAGATTCTGGGTCGGTGATTCGTTCGACGCAAACAAACATTTCCGATGTTGACATGACTTCATCAGGTCTTCCACTCGCATCGCAAGAAGTGACAATTGCTCCAACGGATGCTAACGAGGACGATGACTTTACGGTCAATGTTTCTTTTGATTCACGAACACCCGAACAGATTGAGCTGTTTTCCAATAATGTTTCAAATGGTCCGTTTATCGAATCAGAGTCGATTATAGGAACTACATCCGGAACGACTGCTGTGATATCCGAAGAACGAGCTGATTCTATACTTGTGGCTGTACCGGATGGTTTGTTTGAGGCCGGAGAAACCGTAACTGGTCAATCGTCGGGAGCGAACTTTACCGTCACTAATATCAATTCGATATGGAATACACTGTCATGAGTAATGAAGAAAACGAGATTCAAGACGACTATGATTACGCTCGCGCTCGATACTACAGTCTGACAGAAAAAGGCGATGAGGCGATCGATCTGATGCTCGACCTTGCACGTGAATCGGAGCATCCTCGCGCATTTGAGGTTCTCTCGAATATGCTGAAGCAGAACGCAGAGATCGCGGATCGTCTGATGGATCTGCAAAAGAAAAAGAAAGAGGTTCGTTTAACCGACAATCCTCAATTACCGAACTCCATGACTCAGAATAACGTCTATGTTGGTTCAACCACTGAACTTCAAAGAATGCTTCACGACCGAATGAATCAACAGAAGAACACCGATAACGAAGTAATCGATCAAGAAGACAGCGACGACGACGATTATCAACATAGCGAGGACTAATGAGCGATCAGCGAATGCAGAATCAGTCGCCGATTTCTTATCTTGGAAATGCGAATATAAAGAGAGATGGCGTCGAACAGCAGTGGACTCAAAAAGAGATCAACGAGTACGCTAAGTGTCTTAAGGATCCGGTCTACTTCGCAGAGAACTACGTGAAAGTTATTTCTCTTGATGACGGACTCGTGCCCTTTAAGTTGTATCCGTATCAAAAGGAGATGGTGAATCACTTTAACGACAATCGATTCACTATCGTTCTGGCGTGTCGACAGTCAGGCAAATCGATCACATCCTGCGCGTATCTTTTGTGGTACGCGATATTCTACCCAGAAAAAACCGTCGCAATTCTTGCGAATAAGGGTGCGACTGCAAAAGAAATGCTCGGGCGTATTACTCTGATGCTGGAGAATCTTCCATTCTTTCTTCAGCCTGGTTGTAAGGTTCTTAATAAAACATCAATCGAGTTCTCAAACAACTCAAAGATTATCTCATCGTCTACGTCATCGAGCTCGATTCGTGGTATGTCAGTGTCACTACTGTTTCTCGATGAGTTCGCATTTGTTCAGAACGACTCTGAGTTCTATACATCTACATATCCAGTTATCTCATCCGGTAAAGATACGAAAATCGTGATCACATCGACACCCAACGGAGTCGGTAACGTCTTTCACAAACTCTGGGAGGGTGCGGTTCAAAAGACGAATAACTTTTATCCGTTTACCGTCAACTGGTGGGATGTACCGGGTCGTGACGAGAAGTGGAAACAGGAGACGATCGCGAATACATCCGAACTGCAGTTCAAACAGGAGTATGATGTAGATTTTATAGGATCAGGAAATACGCTGATCTCTGGTAACACACTCTTAAGTCTGCAGGCCGAAAATCCGATCTACGAACAAGACGGTGTGAAGGTATACGAAAGGCCAAACTCTGAGTCCAACTATATGATGTTCGTCGACGTTGCAAAGGGTCGTGGACAAGACTACTCAACGTTCAATATCATTGACGTATCGACCAAACCGTTTCGACAGGTTGCGGTCTTTCGTGATAACATGATGTCACCTCTTCTTTTTCCCGACGTGATCTACAAATACGCAAAGACCTATAACGAGGCGTACGTCGTCGTCGAATCAAACGATGCGGGGCAGGTTGTCTGCAATGGTCTGTACTACGAACTTGAGTACGAGAATGTGTTTGTAGAGTCTGTGGTCAAATCTGGGTCGATCGGTGTGACGATGACACGCAAAGTCAAGCGCATCGGCACGTCGACACTGAAGGATCTTATCGAACAAAGTCAGCTTATAATTCGTGATGCGAATACAATCCTTGAGCTATCGACTTTCGTTGCAAAGGGATCATCTTTTGAAGCCTCGAACGGGAATCACGATGATCTGGTAATGAATCTGGTTCTATTCGGTTGGTTCACAAGTACACCACTGTTCGTTGACTATACCGACGTCGATGTAAAGAAGATGATGTATGAGGAACAAATGAGAATGATCGAAGACGATATGTTACCGTTCGGTGAGATCGACAACGGTCTCGATAAAAATATAGAAATCGTCGACGGAGACGTCTGGGCGCAGAGCGATGATACCAATTTTGGAACATTTTTCTGAGAAATCACATTATTTATAAATACTATCAATGAAGATAGTCGTATTATGATACCACATATAAGTTTCAATGAATAAAGAGGAATAAGCACATGGCTTTTCAGGTCTCTCCAGGCGTAGAAGTCAAAGAGATCGATCTTACCAATGTTGTTCCGGCCGTTTCAACATCGATCGGTGCGATCGCAGGCGCCTTTGCCTGGGGTCCCGTCGACCAGATTGTTCAGGTTGGATCAGAGAATCAGTTGGTAGAGCGTTTCTTTGAGCCGAACGATACAACTTTTAAATACTTTATGCCGGCGGCGCAGTTCTTGCAGTACGCGAACGATCTTCGCGTCGTTCGTTCGTCAGTAAGTGGTCAGTTTAACGCAAACGCTGATGGATCCGGCACTCTAGTAAAGAACGAAGAAGATTTTGAATCACAGGCATTTACTAGTGGTGATGAATTCATTGCTAAGTATCCAGGAAATCTTGGTAATTCAATCGGAGTATATGTAATTACTAACTCCGTCTCCTTTCAATCATCAATGTTTTCCGATCTTTTTGACTTTGCTCCTAGTACTACTGACTACGCCCAAGGTCATGGTGTAGAAAACGACGAGCTTCACATCGTCGTAGTCGATGAAACTGGCGAAATCTCTGGAACTACCGGAGAAGTTCTTGAAGCTTTTTCTGGACTCTCTCAGGCACCTGATGCTAAGAAAGGAAACGGTACAACTAATTATTACATTGACGTAATTAACAGTCAGTCTGAGTATGTTTGGATTGGTACGGCTGATACGTCTTTACCCGAGTCAGGTGTTAAGACAAGTGATACTGATAACTTAGTTGAAACATCAAGCGGTTTTGAGTATACAACAACTGATACGGTTCTTGACTATGTTCTTTCTGGTGGGTCAGATGGAACAACAAACAATCCTTCGGTTGGTGATCTTCAGACAGCATATGAGCTCTTTAACGATGCCGAAACGGTCGATGTAAATCTCATCATCGGTGTTCCCGCACCAGAGGGTGACGACGTCACTCTTGCAACGAATCTTATTTCAATTGCGGAAAATCGCCGTGATGTAGTTGTGTTTGTTTCTCCTGCCATCTCGCGTACAGTGAACAACGTTGACGCCGTTACTGACGTCATCGAGTGGGCAGATCAGTTGCCGTCGAGTTCCTTTGCGGTATTTGATTCTGGGGCAGAATACACTTACGACAAGTACAACGATACATTTAGATTCATTAACGCTGCCGGAGACGTTGCCGGTCTTTGCGCCTTCACCGACAATGTTGCCGATGCTTGGTTTTCACCGGCGGGCTTCAATCGTGGTCAGGTTCGCGGCGTGACCAAACTTGCGTTTAATCCGCGTAAGAACGAGCGTGATTCACTGTACAAGGCTCGTATCAATCCGATCGTTTCGTTTCCTGGTCAAGGAACGGTTCTATTCGGTGATAAGACTGCGCTATCACGTCCTTCGGCTTTCGATCGCATCAACGTTCGTAGGCTGTTTATTGCTCTTGAAAAGGCAATTGCGACTGCGGCTAAGTTCCAGCTGTTTGAGCTGAACGACGAGTTCACACGAGCTCAGTTCCGTAACTTGGTCGAGCCTTTCTTGCGCGACGTTCAGGGTCGCCGCGGTATTACCGACTTTGCTGTTATCTGTGATGACACAAACAACACACCGGCGGTCATCGACACGAACCGATT
>Ga0102939_1000047_pt1 | contig 36694 bp, 56 predicted proteins | sample SalPon2_B_H2O_MG_FD_78214 | JGI IMG/M metagenome (GOLD analysis project Ga0102939, IMG submission 78214) | Salt pond water microbial communities from South San Francisco under conditions of wetland restoration - Salt Pond MetaG R2_B_H2O_MG | ecosystem: Environmental > Aquatic > Non-marine Saline... | reverse complement strand
ATATCATGCTGGTTTTCAAATTCTTTGACAGCATGAAGCGGCCAATGGTGGGGTTCACTCATACCCGATAAGATGACCGGGCGGGTTAAAAGTATTTCGACTACTCTTTCGTGAAGTAAACGTTGGTGTTTAACTCGTGGAACTTCTCAACCCGCGGACCCTTTTCGTGCTGTTCGACCTCGAACACGGCTTTGTATCCTTCTTCCGGTTCCGGAAAATCGTGGTCTTCCATATGGAAGAACACCTCTTTATCGAGACCCTTTGCTTCGACAAACCCATAACCACCAGTATCATTGAAGAATGTCACCTCTCCAATGTATTTGTCTTCTCCGTCTTCATCTTCCTTTTCGGTAGTTGAGAAAGCACCGTGTTTACTACACACTGTCCGATTATCGTCCGTCGAGAACTTCTCTGAGCATATATCACACTTTTTCTCAGAGACTGACTCTTTTCCGACTACAGGAGTTTCCTCATTCGAATTTGATACCTTCTCGACGTTTTCAGCCTTATCGTCAACATAGAGGTCAGCACCGGTCTTGTTACAGCGTAGTCCATGGTACTCAACGTTCCACTTGACTAAGTACGATTCGACAGTAGAAGCCTGTTCCCACTGTCGGGCGGTATGGATAATGATGACGTGTCCGTTGTGATACATCTCTTTCACCCAGTCAATAACTTCTTCGTTGGGATACTCTTTCTCGTCGTCTTCCCAAAAGTCGGCACCCTCTCCAGTCGTGAGGGTTTTGTCAAAATCAACCGCAATTACCTTTCGCTCTTCAACGTTTTCTACGCTCTCGATTGAACTCATATCCGTTTATTGCAACGGATGGGTTAAAAGTGTTCCGACTACTCAGGAGAGCCGACAGATTCGACTTCCTGAATCGCGGCATCCGTTTCCGATGCGTACCGGATGTGCTTTACGATGTTCTCATTCCAACCCGACACTCGATAGACCGAATCGTACCCCTCGGGAACCACGAGGTCGCCGTAACTTGCGAGGTCTACGATGTAGAGGCTCGCGTTGGGATTGACCTCCTGCATGTACTTGTCCCACTCCTCCTTCAGCGAGCCGCCCCAAAGTTGGGTGTCCGTGAAGAGTGCGACGTTCTCCCAACTCTCTCCTCGTTGACGGAGTGTCTTGAGAACTTTGTACCCGTGTGTCCCGCCGCCTGCGGGGGCCTCCTTGATGCGGTCCTGAATCGAGAGCACAGGCTCGCCAGCGTGGAACTGAACGTCTTCGTGGGTACTTGCGAAGGCAGACACCTTTGCGCCCTTCGAACCGCACACAGCGCCGAAGAGCGCCCCTATCTCCATCGGGGTAAGGTCCGAGTTATCGGAGATGGGCGTCCACGTCATCGACCCGGAGGTGTCAGCCGCTACATAGGTGTCTCCGAACTCCTCGGGAACGTTTTCGACAGACCGGTCGATGGCGTTCTCGAACCACACATCGAGATACGTCGAGCGGTACCCAGCGTCTTTTACAGCCTTGTACGCTTGGTAGAAGCGGAACGGGAACAGCTTGACGTGGGGAACAGAATCGAGGTCCTCGTCTGTGAGGATTACCTCGGGCTCCAGCCCAGCCTCAAGCATGTTCCGGACGTTCCGAATCTTGGCGAAGAGGCCCATATCGTCTAGCCGGTCGTGGAACTTTTCTGCCTCCGAGCGGTCGTCATCGTCGTTCGACATGGTATCCTCCCACGTCCGGTGCTGTTTCAGCGGCTCGACCTTGGGGTGGTCGTCCAGTTCACCGAGTGCAATCCGCTTGAATAGCTCTTTCCGAAGGTCGTCTCGGGGCTTGGGATGGACGAGATTCATCAGGTCTCGGTAGCTGAACTCACGGCTCTTGTTACTCATTTCTCTCCTCCGTCATGTGTCGCTCGATATGATGTTCCTTGCATAGTGTCTCTCCGTTATCTACGTCAAACCGAAGGTCTTCGTTCTCCGCAAATGATTTGATATGATGCGCGTTCAATTCACCGCCTCTCTGACCGCAATCTTGGCATGTCCAGTTGTCACGCTCGAACACTGACTTACGCCATTCCTTGTACTCAGGTGTTTGTCGCAGTCGGTTCAACTCACTACTAATACCACCCTTCCAAGCATGGTGCGCTTCACCTGAGCGCCCGTAGTCGATTTCGTCTGGGTGGGATTTCTTCGTTTTTCCCTTGTTCCAAGGCTCTTTCCCGGTATGGGTCTCTGAAATCTTCTCACGAGTTGATTCGCTAACCTCATGACCTTCCAGAGATTGCGAAATCTTGTCTCCCCAGCTATGGTCACGTCCTTTTAGAGCCTCAGAGATGGACTCGGTAACCCCCTCATTCTGAAGGTGGTAATGGATTGTCTGTGGTTGGACTTCTAACTCATCAGCAACCTCCCGGACTGACAGTCCACCTGCGTACAGGTTGATGGCAATGCTTATCTCGTCATCACTCACAACACGGTTGGTGCAAGCTTGCAGGCCAGCGGCCCTTTTCGCCTTGTTCCACGAACCGAATTTATTTTGCATGGTGTAGACTGTTGGTTGTAGGTCCAACTCACGGTACTGGGACACGCTGGGCGACTCACCCAACTCCTGCTTCGCCTGAACCAGAGCACCGGTACACTCTGACTTGGAAACTTTATTCCAGCTCATGCTGTATCCCATTTTGACACTTCGTACTCATCGAACGTGTGCAGTGCGTCCTCGATACCCTTCTGGAGAGGGTTCGGAATACTCGTCCCAAAGAGTTCCACCTGCATTGCAAGCACCTCCAGCGGCTCGTCAGCCCGTTGCATGACTCCAGTAGAGTACTCACGGACGTACCCCTTCGTGTGCTCGTTGTTAGCCGCAAACACGAGCAGTAGCTGGGGAATCTGCCGAAGGTACGCCTCTTCACGGGCCCAGTAGGCGAGCTTCAGCACGAACTCGGGGTGCTCGATGACACACTCCTCAAAACGTGACTTCACCTTGTCAAAGCTCTCCTCGTCGGACTCGTAGAACGAGTCTTCAAGAAGATTGTTGATAACGACTTTATAAAGCCCAAGTCGAACATCTTCGGGTTCGAACGCCTCCCCACCCTCGTGATTGGTCGTCCGAGTTCTCTCAGCAATAGACTTCTTGGTCTGATTGAACTTCATACACAGTACGAGGGTTGGGAGGGTAATAAACCTTTCGCTGTTTGAGAAGAGTAGCGCGTGTGTTTACGTGTCTTTACCGCTGATGAGCGACTTCGCGTTGTCACGCTCTTCGTCTTTTACAACTGCCATCACTGATTCTACGTCTCTTTCAGTTATCTCACGTGAGTACGTCTTGGTCGAGAGCGTCCACTTCTTCACCTCGGCCATGATATGGGGCTTCTCAGACTCACCGTACTCGACCTCGACGTACTCCGCATCGACCTTGAAGGACTCACCGTCCTTCAGAACGAAGTGATACTCGATTAATTCGTCAGGCAGACTCGTCACTTTCTTCCACCTCTGCGGTTACTTCAAGTAGTTCGAGTGCGTCTTCCTCAAACGCATTTTCGTGAAGATGTGACTCGACAGATGTTTCAGCCATTTCGATAAATTCATCCATATTATCGAGTCCCAACCGGTCCATCTGCTCTTGTAGTTCTTCTTTGTCATGGGACTTCTGAGTCAATGCATGAACAGTCGTCGTAATAGTAATATCACCCATCTTATTCACTCTCCATTAGTGTAGCTGTGTGCGGGTCTTCTTCTCGACCGGAGCAATACGCCGTTCCGAAGTTGGCTGTTCCCCCTCCAGCAAGGTCGAGTGTTACGACAGAACCACACTCGGGACACTCATATCGTTCACTCATCATCGACCACCTCAGCAGTTACGTCAACAGACTTTAGCTCACGACCATTAGCCTGATGATTAATCTCTTCTCGAAGCTGTCCCTTCGTCTCTTTGATAAGCTCTTCCTCATCTGAGATTCGACCTGCTTCGATAAGTTCTTTAACCTCCTCTTCCGTGTAGTCCACAACAAACACAGACTCAGCGGTTACTTCGAGAGATAGTCCGTCACTCATTGATGATAGCCTCCGCGGCTTCAACTTCGAAGTCCTCTTTTTCGAGGCGCTTGTTTAGATACCGTCGTAACTGGTCATCCCCAAGATTATCTATCGGTTCCTGATACGGAGATTCATCATTATATCCACTAATTCCATTCTCGATAGCGTGTGCCATGCATACAATCTGGCAGAATTTCTTCTCCGTATTTTCGGACCAGTACTCGTAGAAGGCGTCCATGAGACTCTCTACCTCTTCGAAGTCACGGGGCTCGTCTCGCCATTCAGTAGCTTGCTTCTCCATGTCTTGAAGGAAGTGCCGGTCCCACACGTGGTACGGGTCAGACTCATGTGTATTTCCATCTCCTTCGAGGTCAGCCACCAATTGGCCGACGCTATACCCATCACCTTTATCGAGGAGCACGTTTGCCACCGCGCTCAAAACAGCATCAATTCGTTCTTCGTCGTTCATTGTGCCCGAAAATAGTCTCGGGTGGTACTTAAACCTTTCTTCTTAACAAACTCGTAGTCAAACTGTCTTTTTATTTATTGATTGTCTCCGAAGTTGGTTTCTAATCTCTCGATTTACTTCCTCTTGGTACGATTTCATAGTTTGTATATATTTTACAATAAGCAGAGGAAATATGCACTGAAAGCGTTGATACAGCCCTTCATCGGGGAATCCTAAAGGTTTCTTGTAATACAGGTCGAGTAGTCGGATATACTCTTCATACACTACTTCAGCGTCTTCTTCCAGAAGGTCTCGAACTTCTTCTGCATACATATTCTCATCTTCGTCCCGAAGGGTGTACTCTGTTTCAAACATGTTTTCACATGTTGGACAGTACAACGAGCCGTCAAACAGTAGATTTGCCTGCCCATCACATCCATCTGAATCTTCTTTCAAACCTTCAAGAGGGCACTGGGTGGTCTCACTCATCGCCACTCATCCGTGTCAACAGACCCATCACTGTCAAGCTCAAACGCCTCGAACGGTCCTTCAGACCGTTCTATTCGAAAACTATCGCTGGGTGTGCTAGGTTCTTCACCTGCGAACACTTCTGCTGAGGCACCAATTAGTTTATTGAGGTCTTCGACAGAGATACCAGATTGTATCTCACGGCGGCTAAGGTCTGTTGTAACCTCCAGAAGGGCCTGTAACCAATCAACATCATCTGAATCAAGGTCAATTTCAGGCCTCATTTCAGAGAAGCTATCGGGCATCGTCGCCACTATGTGCATAAACTCTATTCCTTGGGGCTGAGAGAGGGTTACCTCAGTGGGCTCCCCATCCACATCAACCTCGATGGTGTACTCTTTAGTCATCTTTCACCTTAATCCAATTTTCCGGGAACTTCTCGGGTTTCTCTTTGAATGTTCCCGAATCTAGCCCTTCATATCTCAATTTATGCCCGGTGTAGACCGTACAAACACAGGCGAGGCCAAGTCTCACCGACACACGCTCACCTTTTGACTGGACGAATCCGCCGTAGCTTTTCTTGTATTCTTCCTTTGACTCAGTTGAGACAGCACAGATAGAGACCCGCTTTCCGCAGTCTTCACAAATTACAGGGCTACTCATAGCTCCTCCTTGATTTTCTGGTCAATCATCCGACGCAGGACCTCGGAGCACCGGTTCGAGACGATGGAGAGTGTTTCACCCGTGTCGATTTCCCAGTTCTCCTCCATGAAGATATTCTCGGCCTCCTCTTTGGCCATTTTCTCAATAACTTTCTCAGTTTGGCGTTCAACTTTCATATGGTGAGACCTACAAAGTGGAGTAAGATTCCATAGTTTGTCTGCATCATCAACATTGTCCCATAGCCATCTTGGTATTATATGATGAACATCAATCAGTGAATTAGATGAATCTGCTCCACATAGACTGCATTCTTCTCCGTAATGTGATAATGCTTCTCTTCTCATTTCTTTCCAATTTTCACCAAATTCTTTTCTACCACCTTTGTACAGTGGGTGCTCGGGTCCATCACGTGAAGATTGCCATTTATTCCGACACTCAAGAGAGCAAAATCGAGTACGTTCTTTTCGAGTACTCCATTCTTCATAATCTGAACCACACCATTCACACGTGCATTCGACAGATGCGTCTTTATATGTCGGTGAACGTTCACCAGTCCAGTTCTCAGACCTCCATTTGGAAGAACACTTTTGGTCACAAAAGTTATTTTCTGTTCGTTCTACTAATGACGGTATTCTTTGGATATTACTATCACACCAGTCACAATTGACTGAAACTTTTTCTTCTTTATTAGGATTATTTTTGTATAAATAACATTCACGAGAGCAATATTTCTGCTCGGAATTCGAGGGTGGAACAGTAAATTCATCCCCACACTCATCACAAGTTATTTTTATAGGCATTATAGCTCCTCCTTCACTTTTTTATCTACTTCACGACGAAGAACTTCAGCACATCTACTAGATACTATTGACCGGAATTCTCCAATTCCTATTTTCCAATTCTCATTCATAAACACGTTAAACCCTTCCTCATCTACAAAATCCGAAATAACTTCTTGCGGAAGTCCTTCAGCCATCATCTCCATTCTAATCTTTTTACCTTCTTCATCTTGAAGCCTATATATTGCTTTCCTAATACGGGCCTCGGTGATGTAGGCGTAGACCATTCGCTCCGTATCGTTGAGTGAGGACTTTTTGCTGGGTCCGAAGGTCTGCTTGCTCTTCTCCTTGAAGTCTTCTCGAACATACTTTCCGTAAGTGTCGGTCGTATGATTCTTGAACACCACACCCTCAGCCTTTCCGTCGTAGTATTCGGACTCGGGGCACTCAAAGTCGTAGTCGTCCCACTCATCGGCGCTCACAGTCGTCACAATCGGCGCAGTGGGAAGGTCGAGGCCATCGAACAGGGATTGGACAAGACCCGTTGTGAGGAAGTTCTGCGCGTCCTCAGACCATACGTCGAAGCCGATGAAGTCGGGCGTTCCCTCCCAGTCATACGAGATGGTATGCGGGTTCATGAACTCACCGAAGTAGACTAGCTTACCGAACTCGTTGTGCTGGCTCCGTAGCTCGACTTCACTGACGTTCTCTTCGACGTACTCGATAGCGTCGGCAAACTGGTCACGGTGAAGACCCTCTCCTTCAGTCCGCCGAGACCCGAACGTGAATCCAGTATCGGGTTCCCACGTAAACCGAAAGTTCGAACCATCTAACTTCTCCTGTATAACAATAGAACCACTGGCGAACAGGCCTTGTGTGGCCTCTTCCCCGGGATAGCGTAACTTGGGATACGTTTCCATCTTTCATCCTTGAGTTGTGTCGGGTGGGACTTAAATCTTCCGGCAATCAAGGACAGGTAGGGTTAAAGTTAAGTGTGAACATCTCGTGGCGATAGATGAAGAAAGAGAGTGCAATAAGAAGAAGCGCAGTGTGTTTACTTGCTGTAACTTTGTCAAGGCTGAATAGCTATCGCTATCGAAAGTAATCTGCTCAAAAAAAAAACGCAAGTGGAGCCTTACTCGGCCTCGACTGCCTCTGCTTCAGATGCTTCGTGCATCTTTGACCAGTTGAGCGAGTTGGCCTTTGCCACGGCGTGTTGTCGTGTCATCGGCGTGGAGTACTCTGTTCCGTACTCACTCACGACGATGTAGTCGCTCATTCGACGCGGTTCGTAATCGCGTTGACCATCGAGTCCGTCTCAGGCTCGCTCTCGAAGGCATCGGCGTTGTCTTCGATGTTTGCGATGATGTTCTCCTCGGAGGTGTCAGTCACTTCACCTTCATCGACCATCTCCACGAAGTGCTCCACGAACTCCCACTGGTCGTCGGGAATACCGCCGACGCTCGGGTCGAACTGGTCCCAGTCGTCATCGAGCCACGAGTAGCCCACGATTTCGTCGTCGGTCTCTTCCATCTCGATTTCTTCCTCGGCCTCGACGTTGAAGACGACGTACCAGTACATCGGTCGCTCGCCACGGTTGTCGTCAGCCACCAGTTCCGCATAGGAGGCCTCATCGGGGTCTGCGTGCGTGTCCACACCGTCAGGTGCTTCCCCGAGGAGGGGAATACGACCGTCTCCTTCCTGACCCTGCCCTTCGGCACCGAGGTAGCCAGTGTTCTCGTCGTCCAGTTCCTCACGACGGGCGAGGAACAGGCCCACACGGGTCTCGTGGAGGTCAGTCTTGAGTTCGGGGTCACGGGCGTAGCGCGACGTGACCTCGTTCTGACCGTCTTCTCGCTGGTCGTAGGGCTTGTACTCGATGAGGCCGTCGTTGACGCCACCGTTCTCCTCGTCCATGCCAGCCACGAGAGCGCCCTTCTTGTCGAGGCGACGGGCCACGTTCTTGGACGAAGCACCGCTGACCGTCAGCAGAATACGGTCTTCGGAGAACTCTTCGAGGACCTCGCCCTCGTAGAGCTTGTTGCCGAACTTGACACCCATGCCTTCCACGACCTTCGTCTCGTCGTCGTTGGAGTCGAACATTCGGTAGTCGGTGGAGTCTTGGTCGTCCGTCTTCAGGATGACAGTGCCACCAGTTCCCTCGTCTTCGGAGACGATGGGCTCGGGGTCTTCGATGACCAGCCCGAGGTACCCTTGGTCGTATCGACCGTCGTTGTAGTCCGCGTTCTTGAAGCGGATGATGGGGTTACCCTCGTCCTCGTTCGGGAACACGCCCGTCACAAAGACGGTGGGCGAACATCGGACGAAGGCAATTTCATCGAAGTCTACGTCGATGCCGTAGTCTTCGACGGACTGCCCGTCATCTTCGGAATCATCTGCGTTGTTTTCTCGACTGTCAACTGCGCCTTGGCTTGCAATGTCTCGGAAACTCATGTTTGTGTTTAGTTTTATGCACCGGGTAGGGTATAAACCTTACGACGCCTCATCTCTCCGTGGCGTCCGGTTCGCCCCTCAACCATCAGTGCTTACCCAAGTATAGAGTCGGGGGGATAATAAATGTTTCGCAAGAGTCAGTCACACACTCGCTTGAGTGTCACAGACTTCAAAACGAACGTGTACACGCGCGTATTACTGGCTGGATTACTGGTTGGCCAACTGGCTGTCCAGCTATTCTGAAAGAAATACAAACACACGCGTGTGGCTGGCCTCGGAGTGTGTTTACCTACTCCGTCAAGGAAAATCTTGAATCTTATAAAAGGTTTCAGGAAAAAGCTTTACAAAGTTTGGCAGTACTAATTCTCAGTTCTGCCCGTAGAAACTATCGGATGTTCGAATCGCCTTCTGAATGGTGAGGTCGCCGTAGGTATCCCCGTCCGAAGCGTGTTGGTTGTCCCACTTCGGTCGCATGAGACCAGACTTACGGAAGAGGTCGTCCATCTGGTTCTTGTCTCCACCAGTCCAGAACGCCAGATAGCTACAGAGTGCGAGGTCAGCCTCACTGTGTGAATCATAACCCGAGGTGATACCGTTCCACAGCGCCTCGAACTTCTTTCCAGACTTGGAGTTCTTGGCCTTCTTGAGGACCTCGTTATCGTCCAGTTCTATCTCAGGGTCACCTACGTTGGTAGTACTCTGAGTCTGCTGGGTCATGCTCTCTCGGAGGTACTTGTTGTGAATCACGCGAAGCGGCGAGTCGCGGTTCTTGACTTCGGGCTCTGTCCCCGGGACTCGGTTACCAGTGACGGTGAAGAATCGACCAGAGTCGTACATCTCTATCTCACCCTTTCGGTTACGCCCCGAGGGCATACGACCCTTGACGATGACGTGATACCCATCACCGGACGGGCTAATCTCAGTATAAGAGTCGAGAGTGTTGATAATGTCCTTGGCTCGCTCGTCCGTCACACGACCCGTCTCGGGCTCACGAACGTGGTCGAGGTCGATTCCGACTATCGGGTCGTCCTCGGTGAAAACGAATCCGAGACCGTACTTCTGGGGCTTCTTGTTAACGAGCTTCGAAGCCTTCTCGTAGGTTGCCCACGTCTGGGGGTCGTCAGTTTTACCGAACTGTCGTGTGTGCGGCGAGATGGGAATTTTCGTTTCTTTCCCGTTGCGTGTATCAACCTTCCAGACAATCCAGTGGTCGCGTTTTGTCATCTCCGAGGGCAGAGCGAGTGTATCCATGAAGCTCATATCCAACACAAGTGTCGGGGGGATATTAAAGTTTGTGGGAGTGGTGTTGGCAAGGTACTAATCGCTACCGGAGATGCCCTCTAAAATTAGTGGGGCCGCCTCGATTTGAACGAGGGTCCGTCGTTCCAGATACGAAGTAACCGCGCTCGTTGTCCGTAAGACGGCAATAGCCGAGTGCGGGATAAGTCGATGATAGGCCACTACACCACGGCCCCGAAGTGGACCCAGATGGACTCGAACCATCGACCTCGCCGTTAGCATCGGAGTAACTCCCTCCATAGTGCACCGGGGTGCCAATAGCAGGACAGAGTATAAATACGCGCTCTACCAGACTGAGCTATGGGTCCAAGCTTTCTGACGAGAGGAGCCATCCTCCCGGGCTTTTTATGGGGTGCCACCCTGAACGCCAAGAGTCGGGAAACGGGGGTATATGGTTAGCCAAACACCCCCGAGAGGCTATCTCGGAGCGGGATTTGAACCCGCGGTGACTCTATAGTCGAAGTATCCGTTTCCCTCGTGCGTTACTACATGCTCACTTGGGGGCGGGGGTACTTAAACTTTTTGGTGACTACAGAATATTCCCTTTGTAGTTGATTTCGTTGTTCCGAATGCGCGTCGAAGAGATACGACCGCCATCATCAGCACGCACTTCCTCGGCAACGATAATATCGAGTGTGTTTAACCCGTTCTCTTCCCGAACATCGTTAATATCTTCAGCCCGCTCGATTGTCTTTTCTTCGGGAGAGACGATAATCTTGTCCGCGTCAATAGTCATGGCGTCAGCATACGTCGAATTGATTTGTTGTACCTCGTACTCACGATGGAACATGCTAGCTCTTTCCGAAGCCTGCATCTCGACTCCAGATAGACGGCTACTGTAATCACGGACCTCACGTTCACGTGACTTGGACGCCATCTCATCACTCGTGAGACCAATAATCGGATTCCCGTGAGCGAACGCGGTGTCGAACATCTTTTCATGTCCGATATGGAACACGTCAAAAGTTCCTGCAACAATAACGTCAGGGGTTCCGTTTTCTACCTCTTCACGAAGGTATTCGAGATTCTGTCGAAGCTGGTCGCCGTACAACTCCTGTGCTGTTTCGGTGTAGTAGCCGATTTCAGCGACATGTTCAAGAAGCGGGAGGCTCATTTCCTCGTTCCACTCTGCTTCGGTCAGGTCCGTGTCTGCCTCCTCATAGACCGACATTCGTTGCTTTGTCGTCGTGATATAATCTTTCCCGAGATTAGCGAGGTCTGCGTCAGAGAGAATAGCGGCGACTTTGTTTTCCGGCTCTTCTCGCTTCGGAATCTCAGTACCCCGAATAGCTTCCCGGATGATACGACTATCCTCAGAGTTTTTCTTGACACCGTTGTTCTTGAGCACAGCGTTGGCAATGTCAGTACTCAGCTTCTCATGGTCATCAGCGCCGTTGACGTACCCAATGTCGTGGAACCACGTGGCAACTCGTAGAAGTAGCTCATCCTCGTTTGAGAGGCCTTCTTTTCGTGCGATAGTAACAGCTTCCTCTACAACAGAGCGATGATGGTCCCAGTTGTGGTACTCATTACCGTCGAGTGCAGAAATAAACAGTTGAGCGATTCTAATAACGTTGTCAGCGGTACGTTCGTCCATACCCTGACTTTGACCGGGTAGGTCTTAAGACTTTTGGTGAACCCACTGTCGCATCAGTTCGAGGAGCTTCCCGAACGGACCACGTTCAGCTTGCTCGAATTTCTCATCACTCCTCGTCATCAGCGTACACCTTGTTTATATCAACGTCTACCACTTCGCCGTCTTCATCCAGCCCTGTTACCATTGCGTGCCCAGTGTCGGGGTCTACCCACTCGGCGTAAACGTTCTTCCACTCGGTCTGTTTCTGCTCTTCAATGCGCTCGTCAGGCCGTCCAACATGGTGAGTTGTGACAGGCGGAAGGTCATCAGGTCCAATTCCCGAGAGAGACGACGGCATTCCATCCATTGCATACGACGGATGAAGGACTACATACGCGTCACTCAATCCATCAACCTCGTTTCCTTTTTCATCAACGTAAACACACTGACCGGCTCGTATCTCGTCCCACTGGTCAGCCACCTCTTCGGGGTAGTGGCTCTTTGTCCGGAAGTCGTCCACGTGGTCGGGGTCGTTGCTGGCCGAGCGGATTTCTATGGCGTCGCTGGGTAATTCGTAATCGCTCATTTCACTCCGCCTTGATGGAAATGAGCGGCTTTACACGCCGTTTCACCTCGACAGTGGGGCCGATGGCATCTTCGATTGTTTCAGGGTCCTTGTACGCCCCGGGAGCTTCGTCAAGCGGGTGTTTCGAGAGATAGACTCCTGCGTCTGCCATCTCGTTTTCGAAGTTGTCCTGCTCGAACTTCTGTTTAGCTCCGGTACGCGACATGGCACGACCAGCGCCGTGGGGTGCTGAGTTGTTCCAGTCTTCGTCGCCCTTGCCCTTGCAGATGAGAGTGCCATATTTCATGTTGAAGGGGATGATAACACGCTCGTCTTCGTGGGCCCGACAAGCACCCTTTCTGATGGTGGCGTCGCGGAAGTCGATGTAGTTGTGGACTGACTCGATAAAGTCCCGAGACGCCATGTCTTTGGCGGTGAGGCCAAGCTCTTTCCATGCATCTTCGACAGCCTTGGCCATCTGCTTGCGCGACTCCTGTGCGTAGGTCTGGGCGAACACCATGTCCACGATGTATCCGTGGGCCTCTTCTTCTTCGAGGTAGGCCGTGGGGTCTTCACCCGTCTTGATGACGTTGAGAGCGTCCTTCAGTGCGGTAGAGATTTCACCGATGCGCTCGGGGTCAGTTTCCTTATACTCATCTTTGAGTAGTTCGTAGGCCACGTAATCCTCACCCATGCCACCCTGCACCCAGTCAAGTAAGTCTTCGTCTGACACACCATCAACGTCGAACTTGAGGTACTTGCGGTACTCCTTGGGGAGTAAGCGGAAGTGCTTACGCACATCGGTAGCGTTTCGAATCTTGCCTGCACGGTCAATCCAGTACTGGGCGATAGACGCCCCGAGACCTCGGGACCCAGAGTGGATGACTGCCCAGTAGGGGTTTTCAACAGCGTCAGGGTCTTCGCCAATCTCGATAAAGTGATTCCCACCACCGAGTGTGCCGACCGAGTTAATGGCTCGTGTGGAGTCATACTCGACACGCTTCAGTAGGTCGATGAAATACTCTTTGCCGTAGAGGGGAATATCAGTTCCATCGAACGTAGGCGGCTTGTCTCCCCCGAGGTCAAAGCCGGTTGTCTTCTCGAACTCCGACAGCTTCGTCGCACAGACTTCCCACGGGAAGTCGTCCACCATGTGATAGTCGCTACGGTTGTGAACGTCGAACCCGACGGGGACGCGCTCACGAACAGCCTCGTCTACTTCTTCACGAAGGTCCCAGTCTTCGAGTTCGGGATTCCCGTTCAGACGAATGGCGGTCATTCCGCACCCAATGTCAACGCCAACTGTTGCCGGGGCAACACGGTCTTTGAACGGCATTGTGAAGCCGATAACAGCGCCTGAACCGAAATGGAAGTCGGGCATAATTGCTACGTCTTCGTCGCCCTCAAAGGCCTCAGCATCCACCATCGACTGAATCTGGTCGATTGCTTCATCCTCGCCAGATTCTGTCTTTACGTCAGCAGTATTGTAGTCTCCTTTTACTTTCATACTCACCACTTACTCCGGGTGGAATATAAAGATTATGGAAGAGGGAATACCTTCACCACATGCACCGCCAAAACACTCAGTAAGAAAAACAGCACGTCAATAACCGAACGAATACGCCCGTTGCCCTCCGCACGAAAACCACGATAATACTCAGCTAGTCCGAGTGACATTGTCATCCAAGTAAGTCGTGCTCTTCCCACGATTCAACTGCACATTCACGAGAGCAGAAAGAACCACCAAAGGAAACAGAAACCTTCGTTATATCTCCTCGCCCATGCGGTATTTTGAGATTCTTTCCGCAGTTACCACAAATTCTACTCATGGAATACAACCTCAGTTTTCCCACCGTGTCCGTGGACCTGTATAGTATCCTCCATCCCGTCAGGACCGGGCTTGAACGAGAACCCATCAGACGTAGTGTTGAGGTTGGGGTTGTCCTCGTTGAACCAGTGAATCATCACACTTCCATCGGAGAACTCGACTCCCTCAGCAACTATTCCGGTTCCAGAGGTCCCCGATTCATCTTCGACACGCTGGAAATGAAACTCTCGCATGTCACACTTGCATCCCTTTCGATAGGTCTGGTCAAACACACTCGCGTCACACGGGTAAAGCTCTCCCTCGACTCCTCGGATGAGGTAGTCTCCTTCGTCCCCGTATAACTTTTCTCCGCGTTTGTTCTCCATCGTCTCCACGACGAACGGCTCGTCCATCTGCACAGCTTCAATCGTCACGGGCAGTTTACTGTACTCAGAAAACTCCTCGTCTGAGACTTCGGAAGCAAGGCGTCGTGTGTTTACTTCACCTTCGTTACTCATGACCGAACTCCTCCTTGGAACCATCGGATTTGAACAAGATGTGGCTATCTATTGACATTGTTCCATCTTCTTTAATCGTGGCTTTGTGTCCCACCTTGGGTGCGTTATAAACTACCATATTATTCCTCAATCTCAGTGAGCATATCAGACATGTCCTTTAGTTCCGTCACCGGCTCGTAGACCCCGTGATTAGAGTGGTCACGAGACGCTATATAGTCAGCCATGTGAACAGCCTGTTCTAGCGGTGTCGAGGGGATTGTATCGTTGCCCCAGCCGCCATTGTGCGTGTCACACGCTCGTGCTACCTGCTCAGGGAAGTCAGTGTATTGTCTGACGTACTCTGCCGCCAACGTGTCGTGATTGCCGTAAGCAGAGTCGTATTTTTTGGGCGGAATGCCATATTTGAACATGTCATGGAGGAACACTGCGGCCTTTCCGAGTTCTATCTCTCTAGCTGATAGCTTGTTCTGGTGCTCGAAGTCCCGAGCAATTCCTTCGTATACTGAGTACACGCGCTTGACGTGAAGCCATTGTCCCATCTCCTGACGTTCATCGGGCGGGTGATGGTGACGGGAAGAGCTAGTACTCCAGTTGTAATCCGGATAGGCAGAGAGCATTGCTTCGATTAGCTCTGCTCGAATCCACACATCATCAATCTTCTTAATTTCGGGAAAGCGTCGAAGAAGCTCCTTCTCAGTGAGGTCGTTAGGAACGAATCCGTCGTATTTAATCGGCTCAACATGAACGTCGAGACGATTGTACAGTGCCTTCTCTAACATCGAACGCGTCCCAACGGACTCCCCGTCCCAGACGATGACAGCCGCGTCGGCATACTGTGCCATTTGCTTGTTTCGAATCGGACCGGCGGATTTGCCGTGCGTATCCCAGTCAGCTTCGAAAATTGCAGTGTCGATGGCATGATTCTCGGCCCACTCTTCCCCAAGACTATCTACGCCATCCGCGGCACCTGAGACAATTTCGCGTATCTGGAACCCACTCTTCTCGATAGCATTGGAGACTGCATCAAAGTCGGTAATGTCTCGACTACCGGCTACAATCACTTTGTTACTCATTACGTCTAACGTAGCCTCGGGCGGCACTTAAATGTTACGGTGAAACAGCCGTCTCAAGGTCTCCAGAAAGAGCCACACGGTCTCCGTAGTATTCGAATAGTTGCTCTAAGATTTGCCCATCAGCATCAAACGCGCAACCGAAAATAAAAGTCTGGTGTTCGTCAGCTTCGTGAACGGTTCGAACCGTTCCGTTGACAGGAACTGCATGTAGTCGATAAATCTCTGCTGTGTTCATACGCCAACTTTAGAGAAGCTTTGACTTAAGCGTGTTGCTCCAACCCGTAGTGAGCCTGCCTGTCAGCGACTGAGTTTTTGTCACGCTTTCGCCATTTAATATCCCACTCTTTCACATGGCTCAGAAGAGAGGTGAGAGCTTTCATGTACCGACCGTCATCGGTGATATACGTTCGGTCCTGTACTTTTCTTACCAGCGGTTTACAGTCACTTCGAATTTTGAGATAACTATCTTCTCCGTTCTGTAGGCATTCTTTGACCCCTCGTATAATAGCCAGAAGCTCGGCTTCTTCTGATGTGTAACTGTCTGAGAGGTAGTCATTACCTTTATCAACTGTGCTCAAGAGCTTACTCTGCGATTCACTCCATGTCTGTATGTGCCAGCCAATGCCAGCGCCGTGGCGACTCTTCACAGAAGCATCACTCCAGACGACCATCACCGTGATTTCACCCCGGTGTCAACCGTCTCTATACTGGGTCTGTTTCCCATACGCGTTATATTTTAGCCGGGTGGCTAATAAACTTTACGGTCTCAAAAAAGTGCCAAGTTAACCCCATTCCCACACTCGGAAAAGTGCTCGGTAAAATGTGGAGTCGGGAGGAGTGTCGGGTCGGATTGTTGTTCCGAGTCGCCCCGACAGGGCCTCTGTTCCCAGTATTTAGGCTGGGCGCAGGACGTATCTTCCGCCGTCCAACGCGGTCCGGTTGTCCGGTCTTAATCCAGTGCTGAGCTATCAATCAATGGATTCGAAGTATCCGACTCGCTCGCCCGAGCGGAAAGAGGGCGGGAGAGATGAGGCGTGCAAACACCCTGAGCGATAGTCGGCGTCGGGAAGTGCTTGATGAGATTTGTAATCTCGAAGTAACCCGTCGCCTTGTCTCAGCGTGTATGCTACTATTAGGACCGGGGGTACTTAAATGTTTCGGTCAGAGTACTCGACCAATGCGATGAGAGTGAAGGACTCAATGTGTTTAATGTGCTTTCGGAAGTGCTCGCCTGTCGCATAATCCGAATCCTCGACTTCTATCTCGATACGCTGTTCAATGAGCCCGATTAGCTCTTCTACGAGGCCCTCAATGTCTTCATCACGTACAGTGACCTCTACGTCATCTTCAATCTCATAAACCCGCTCAGCGACAGCCTGACGGATTTTTCGTTCTTCGCTCGATTCGATTTGAACATATGACTCTGATAATTTCATTAGTGTCTCCGTCAGATAGTTATGTGACCAGTCGATTCTGAACGAACTGTTCCCACTCATTTTTCGTCCGGCGCTGGATGCTATCTACAGGGATACACCGGTTATCAGTCTTGAGCGGCGGACCAATCTTATGACTTTTATCGCCGGGCATGTACATCCGCTCACCACGCCCAAGGCGGATGTTGAGGTTTTTCTTCTCGACCCAACCAACAACTTCCGCAGTGAAGGGCGGATTGTGAACTTCGTCGGGGTTAACCAACACGAGAATGAACGGGTCGGTGGGCTCGTGAGAGTGGTATATCGACTCTCGGATAGCGAGCCACTTGTTTCGCTTCTTTGTGGTCTTCACGTCGAAGCTGACAGTAGGGTCATCGCCCTCTATAGACTTCAGGTCTGCGTCGTCGGTGACCTGCTTCGACTCGTATATATCGTAATCGACTTCTGCTGAGTATCCGAGTCGTTCGAGAAAGAGTTTAAAGACGTGCTCACCGACCTTCCCTTCAATACGGTCACTGATAAACTTCTCACGAGACCGCTCATTGGCCCGTGAGTCGAAGTCATGGGTCGGAGAGGTTCCGGCATCCCAGAGGTCTTCAGCGTGCTCACGAACGGCGCTAATGTCCGTCACGTGGACAGGGTGCTCTTTCCCCTGTCGGGTCCTCACTTTCCAGTCATCGGAACGGTCCTTTATCGTGTATTTGTGGTTACTCATTGCTTGCTCCAGAACGAATTGTTCGTGAAGAGGTCCGTTCCGAGACTCTCCCACCGATACTCAGCCTCACTTTCAGGCGCTACAAACTGCTTTTTATTGCTGTAAGCATCGCTATCTATCGTTTCGGAGTAATCCTCAAGCTTGTGCTCAAGCACCATATCTGTGTCCTCCTCGTAGGTGAACACCAGTCCAACATCGTGTAGCTCAAGCTGGTCGATAATGTCTTCTGACATGACATACCCACCATCCTTATAGCCATCGATGTGAAGATAGTAGTGCTCGGGGTTCTCAGGCGGATTTCCGCGTTCGACCTTCTTTACGAAGACCATCGGCGGGTCTCGATTATACGGGACAGCAAGTCGTCCAACAGGAATATTCTCCTGCATCGGTTTGATTGCGTCTCGTAGAGACACTTTCGGTTCGTCGGGGATTTCCCAGTCCATCTTAACCAAAAGTTGGGCCGGGGGGCACTTAAGCTTTTGGTCAGCAGTGCTTTCGCTCTAACTCCTCACCAGTCTCCCCATCGAGAATAATGTACCCACGGTGTCCTTTTGCACTTTTATGCTGTTTACAGTGCTCAAAGGCGCTGAACTGCTTCCCACAACTGCATTCAAAGGTGTAACTCTGACTCTTCGGTGATTTCGTTCCCATGAGTCGTTTTGAGACGGGTAAGTTATAAAGTTTACTTTCCGTCGTTCTCTTCCCACTTCTCAACGAGGCTCTTATTCCGGTGTTTGAATTGCGCTGAGACCTCTCTTATTCTGTCTTCGGGCTCGTTACTTTTTGCTCGACCGACTAACATCCACTCGAACCAGTTCTCACCTTCATGGTATCGAACAGCTTTCCATGCTTCATCTTGGCTATTCCCGGGAACTGTCATAGAGCCATCATTCCCTGCGTGACGAAAGAGCCATTCGATGTTTCCAGAAGGTTCGTCAGGCTCATACTCTTCGGGGTCCCTGTCTGAGATAGTAAAGTCTGCCATCTGTTGTAAGCTTGAATCGGGTAGGTTTTAAAAGTATCGACAAACACACGGCGTGTGTTTTTTTCTGAGTTAGTTGTATGCCGTTTCATAGAGTTCTTTGTATCGGTCTCGGTTTTTCGTTTCCCACTTATACTCGTATCCGGGCACGGGGTCACCAAGCCACTCAAGAAAATCCTCTGTCTGGCTGTTAAAGTGCAGTCTTGTCCCGTCGAAGGTGGGGTTGAAGCCGTGGTCTTCGAATAAGCTGACTAGCATTTCCGGTCTCTCGGACTCGTTCACGGACGCTATTTCGGCTTGAGCGGTGGGATTTGTGTACCTTTCACCCTGCCAATTCAACCCTCCATCGGAGACAAACCACATCCTCGCCACCTCTTTTGTCAACTCAAGACTTTTGGGGAACTTCTTTTTCCCGCTATCGTACCACACCCTGAGTTCCGTGAAGCAGGGCATTGCCCGTGTGTTCAACACGTACATGTCTGAGTAGTCGGCCTCCTTTCGGTTGTCGAATCCCGACTTTTGATTCCGTAAGAGTCTGTCACCACCCGTGTCGTTCAAGTTGACGTTAGTTGTAAAGACACCCATCTCTCCGTCAAGCCACTCTAAGAACTTCTTGTTAGAGGAATAAATTCTCATGTTAGCGTTCTTTGCTTCTTCGTATCCATCCCCTTGAACGCTCGCGTCACCCATCAGTAATCCGATGAACATATTCCACTTTCGGTCGGGTATCTCAGGATACCCACAAGATGTTCTCCAATGGTTCCCAAATTGTCTCAAAACTTTACCGCACTTTGGACATTTTTCAACGTCTTCAATAACACCAGCTTCGAACTTAGCCGCTTCCCAACTACCGAACCTATTAATAACGCATTTGCTCGTACAGAAATCGTCTATTTGGTCGAAAGAAGTAGTAGTCAACCTGTCTAACCGGTCTTCTGCTTCTTGGACCATCTCTTTCAGGTCCTCGTCGGAGTAGCGCATTTAATCCCAACTAACCGTTGAGACGGTCGATACTAAAATTTTTTGGTTAAAGAAATCCCTTCTTTAGTTAGCCGCTCCAGTTCCGAATATCTTGCTGGATGTGTTGCGGGATGGGGGCGGTGTCCGAAGCGTTCTCGGGCGACGGTGCATCTCGGATTCCAAGTTCACTCTTGCCGTGATGGGCCACCCAATTGTATCCACAATGACACGTAGGGTTAAACGGCATCTCTGAAGTGTCCTTTGCTGAAACCTTGAATGAGTCTTTGACTCTGTGCTTCGAAGTTTTATGACCGTGCGGAAGACCACACTTCGCACACTTGAAGTCGCGGACACTGAAGCTATCAGCAGTGTTCTTCAGTTCCGAAACGAGTTCGTCCACACCTTCAGCTTCACCGCTGAGGTCGAGTTCGACAATCGCTTCATCTTCTAGTACTTCCTGCTTGCTGTGTTGGTCGGGGGTTAAGTCAAGTTCTTGGCCTGTCATAGCTCCTTCTGAATACAAATTGCGTCCGGGGGGACTTAAAACTTTCGGTGACCTATCTTCTCCTATCCTCTTCTGCTCCCGTAATGTTCACCGAAGTGGCTCTTTTCGTGCTCTATGATAGCCCACGCTCGGGCTATCCCAAACAGATACCCCTCGTTCAAGTATCTCCGCATCGTCACATCATTACACGAGACGGGCGGGCTCTCATCTTCCTCAATAGCCTCGACTGAGTTTTCCCAGTGAAGACGCACTTTCTCCTTAGCTGAGCCGGCATCCTCGTTAAAGAAGCTATTGACCATCCGGAGAGCGCGAGCCGCTCCTGCGGCCTTCGACCACCGCTCAGTCTGCTCCAGTTCCGACAAACCTTCTTTCATCGAGAGATGGAACACCATCTCTTCACGGATACCTTCGTGATTGTAAGTAGTCATGACTCGTCCTCCCATTCATCCCAACCCCAAGTCTTGTGACCCATATGGAACGAGATAAGGTCATTCAGCTTCTCACCGCAATGGGGACATGCGGGGTTACAGAGACACTCAATGTGTTTACTATCCTTGCTCATAGCATCACTCCTAATATAATGAAGAGTAGAATGTATACTGTGTGACTGATGAGAAATGCCTGTATTTTCTGTTGACCTTTTTTTCGACTGTGGTTGTAGTCGAGGTCGATAACACCGGTAATGGCTCCAGCGGCACCTGCTACAGGAATACACGAGAGATATATCTCAAATGCATCAGCACCATCATTTTTCACCGACATTAGCTATCATTCCGGAGGTAATCTTTTCGGAGTTGCTCGTTGTACCGCCAGAACGATTCGTCCGGATGGTAGCTGGTCCGGTTCAAAAGCCACTCCACCTTCGACAGGAACATCATCTCTCGTTCACCGACGATAACTGACTCTCCGTCGGGCATTGTCACCTTCTTTCGTTCGGGCGATTCGGACGGAACTAATTCAACGAACTCGTGGTCTCGCTCCGTTCGACCAACCCCAGAGGTCTGTATTACGTAGTCGTCCTCGTTCGGGTCGTCAGTCACGACATAGACGCTTGCAGTCCAGTCCACGACATAGAACCCATCGATGAGCCACCCACGGTCAGTCACTTCGATACGGTCACTGTCGATGTTCGGAAGGAGTTCTTTTAGGTCGTTTACGACACCACGGCGCACCTGCGAGTCGATTATCTCTTCGTAAATGTCCAGCAGGGGGTCGAGGTTAGAATCTTCTACAGCGGCTTGTAGGGCCTCTAGAACGTCGTCTGCTTGGTGAGGCATCGACTCGACCGGCCGGTCACCGACAGCGATACGATACACTGAGCGGGCCGCTGTCTTCTCCACAGAGACATACGGGTCTTCGGAGAGCTTTGCACCTTGCTCGCCTTCCAGCACTTCTCGCAGTCCGTGAACGTACAGAAGGGTATTTTCTGCACTCCCGTCGATAAGTTCTGTTCCTCCATCCGTGAGAAGGAGGATTGACATGACTTCACCAGCACTCTCGTTTATATCGAGAACGGGTGATTCAGGGTCGTCAATCACCTCTTTGTATTTGTCTCTCATTACCCGACTATTGTTCCGGGTGGGTATTAAAGCTTAGGGAAGTGTAAAAAGAGGGTTTATTTGTAGCCTTCGTTCTCGGCTACGAAGACCTGACCACTTGCCATCTCCTCACCGATTTGCTTCACCCGGAAGTACACGTCGTACTTCGAGGTTCGGTACTTCTTGTGCACCATGATTGAAGAGTCGTCCTCCTCAATATTCTCCATGTGGAACCCACCCACAATGGGGTACACAGCTTGGTGCGTGTCTTCGACCTTATCCTTGTTTATCTCCGGCGTAGTCTCGGCCTTTTCGCGGAGGTATTCACCGACGAGACCCTCTTCATCGACCCAGTTACCGATTATTTGACCAGTTTCGGTGACCCGTTCGGACTCCTCCATCTTCCGACGGTTGTACATCTCTTGGGCGTCCGTGGTGGGGTGAATATCGACCCAGTGGGGCTCTCCGCCGTACTCGCCAGCACATATCTTCGCTAAGACCGGCAACGAGCCCATCCGCCCGTTCGGCAGAAGCTTTTCAGCCTCATCGGGGGTTCGGGGAACGAGCAGGTGTTCATCATTTGATTCTTGTTCTTGGTTGACTGCTTCTGCCACCATATATGATGCGAGGAAGGGTAGGTTATTAAACCTTTCCCTACTCTTTAAGAGGAGCTATGCGGGTCTTCCCCACTGTCATGGAGAATGGATAAAGTCTCTATCAACTCATACCCACCGTTGTGAAGGTCAGGCATTTGCTTCAACTCATATCTGTCGTCACTACGGTCAAGCATCCCACTCATTTCGGGAGTTTCAATCCACTCTTTCAGACGAGCAACGGCATAGAGCCATACATCGTTCTTGATGTAGCTCTTGTGCCCATCACACATCGACGGTGTAGAGACCCCTCCATACATAACATGCACATCAGCTTCCAGCACTGCCGGAATAAGCTCGAAGAACTCACCCCACGTCATCGGTGTATATATAATCTCATCGAAGTCGGGGCCGCTCCACGACCGCCCTTCAAAGAAACCGTTGGCGTTCTCTTCATAGAGATATTCAAGTGCTTCAGGAACATCATCCATGATTTTCTCAAACGCCTCTTTTGTTTCTTCTCTGACGAGGTGGATTACCATCTCGTCACGAGCGTTAGCGACACACAGAGGACCTTCACTCGTGTTAAGCTTTTTTCGCCACGAATCAGTTGCAAATTCATCTATCGTGTAGACGTTATCCAACTCTGAGAGGTACTCAGCGGTCGAGACGTTACAATTAGCCAGCGCGACCGTTTGCTTATTGTACTTCGAGCCACCATACGAGTAATTCTCAGAGATTTTTCTATCCGAATTTGCCGGGAAGAGAATAAGCGTGTTTACGTCGTAGTATTGAGTATGGTATCGACTACTCTTCCGCTCGACGCTCAACGACTTCCCAGCATCGAACTGGTCTTTAATTTCTTTGGCGAAGTATTTTTTCTGCTCCGTGTGTTTGTTGCTCACCGACACGTTCAGTTTCTCCTCTTCTGGAGGCGTCGGGTCAGAACGACCCTTCGAAACATCCCCGTCCTCATTTTCTTCAACATTTTCGATTTCCGTGACGAGGCTGTTGTACTCCGAGTTAGAGATGTTGTATTTGTGGATGTTACCGAGGTCGATATTCGCTAAACGCTCCCAGCCAAACGTCTCACTGAAGGTGTCATACCACTCCGTGGAGTCAAACTTTACCACGTAGTTATCGGATTTATCTTCGGGAGTGTCTCGTCCCATATCCCAGACGACGCGAGATTTCTTCTGGTTGAGCTTGACGCCCATAAACACACTGCCGCCTGTCTTCATGGTGTCGAACAGTATCTCACGGACGGCAGTGTACGTGCCGTCGGCGCTATCTTCAACGCCGAGGTCGTTCACATCGTCGCCGGGCTCAGCAACCATCACTGACATATCCAAGACTTTGAGCGTGTTGGCCACTTCTTCGGAAATGTCAGTCCCGTATTCGACATTGATTGCTTCTTGGAGCGTCCGACCGGTGCCGTAATCAACATCTCCCACGGCTTCGAGCGCGAGGTCGAACTGTTGGTTGTCGTTAAGCCTGTCTAACGCACTCATGATTGCGTGACGAGCCCATCTCCAGCGAAGTTCAAAATGTCTTCCTTCCCGTCGAAGGTGGAGTACAGTTCACGAGAATCTTCCTTGAACTGCTCGTTGACCATGTGTGCACAGAACTCCCAAAAGCCACTGTTCTTCTGGAGAGAGTCACGACTCGATGTAGGAACGGGAAGTGTGATTGCATCAGTCGGAACCTCAGATTCACGTATGAATCCTTCCTTCTGGTTGGCGGACATGATGTTGTATTCGGCGTCTGAGACCGGTGTCATGCCCACGAAGTCACTATCAGTCTCATAGCTCTCATCTTCATCAGGAATGGCCACAACAGCCCCTGACTCGTCCAGAATACGCACGTCGAAGGGATACTTAGCGTCGAACGTTTCGATGCCATGATTTGCGCCGTCGTTACGGTCAATGGGCATCGAGTTGAGCAGAGTGACTCCCTCTGCGTCGGAGGACATAGTGACTTTGAGAAGCCCGGGTAGCTGGAACTTCGCACAGTACTTTGAGGAGTCGTAGGTGTCTTCGAAGCGTTTTCCACCCCAGTCCTCATCGAACACGAGCGACCCGTCACTGCCGTACTCCTCATAGTGAACGGGAACACGGAGCCACTCGGAGTACGTCTCGACTTCATCACGAAGGTCGACGTTGAGGTCACCGCTGAACACCATTTCGAACTCAGTCCCGTAGTCACCTTCCGAGAGACCGCCCACAATCGGGTCAAACCCGCCGAGATTGATGTACGCAGAGAACGACTCGTCAGTGATACGCGAGCGTGTCCGCATAATCATGGAATTGTCAAGCCCGATTAGCTTGAGGAAGCTCGCCAGACCCATACCGAATTGTCCGGAGAGGTCACCGGAGTTGCGGCCGGTCGTGGCACCGATTTTTCGAACCACGTCCAGCACCGTCGCAGACTCCATTCCCTTTCCATTGTCACGGATGATGACCTTGTTCTTATCCTTCCGATAGTACACCTCGACCATCGGTTGGTAGTCGTCTTCAATGAGTTGAATAGACTCGATTTCTGAATCCGTGTACTCTTCCTCAGCGGCACGCTCTACCTTGAGCGTAGCTGTCTCTCCGTTCGATTCGAACTCACGAAGAGTTGCACCAGCATCTTCGTAAAGCCCGTCGGACATGTTCTTCAGAACCGTCGCCGGAACGTTCCACGGAATGGTCTTCCCACTCCCGGCATCAGATTCTGTGATAACGTTTCGCTCAATAGCACGCCGGAATAGCGGATGGTCCGCCCCAGCGGCCTTGAGGTCCTTCGGCTTGTTGAACTCTACACCGGACTGAGCTTCGGGTGTGTACTCAGACGGGTCAATAGCTTCTCCAGTCATTCGTATCCACACTTTGGCCCGGGTATGTATTAAGCCTTTCCCAAAGAACAGTAGACTTGTTGGAAGGCCACTGCGCGGTAGCCATGCTTCCTCAAGTGTGTTTACCTTTGTTTAAGACCCCGCTCTCTTTCTTGCCGCACCAACCGCTACGTTCCGGGGGTACTTAAATCTTTTGTCAGCTAGAAAAAAAAAAGAAGCTACTCTACTTCCGGAATGTCCGGAATCTCGTCTGTCCAGTTTCCGCTAATGACTTCAACGTCGTAGTTTTTGTAGTGCTCCTTGAAGTATCGGTACTTCAAGCTCTCCTCGTATGTGCCCGTATACGTTTCTTCAAGTTCCCGAAGTATCTCGAACGAGCGCACGTTCTCGACTACGATTTCTTTGACCTGTTCGTACTGGTAGTTCAGACCGTACATGTGTCGCTCGGGAGTGTTGTGACTCTTGTACGTTCGAGTACCCTCCCAGTCAGTTATTCGCTTGTACGTCCTCACACCGTTGCTCTCTTCATAGTCATCGAACGTTACCTTCTCCGTTGAGCCGTCAGCGTAGGTTATCTTAACCCGATACTCGGGCCTAGTTTGTTCGATATGAATACGGAAATCGACCATTTGATTAGGTCGGGGTCCATCTTCTTGCTCTTCAGATTCCTCTTTTTCACTCTCTTGGTCTTCCGGCGACCACCAGAGCCTATCCAGCAATCCCATCGTCAACCTCCCGTTCAATTACTTCGGTATCTTCGTGGTCACGAAGATACTTCTTTTTCTTGCTGTAGCACTCTTCAGCGACGTACTCTTTGTCAAGAGTGCCTGTGAACGTTTCTGTTTTCTCTTCGATAATTTCTACCGTCTCAACGTTTCGCATGGAGACTTCTTTCACCTCCTCATAGCTATAGCTCATCTTGGGACGGTAGCTACTATAGGTGGACATGAGCCTCGGTTTATAGTTTATGATTACGTAGTACGTTCTGCGTTCACCGTTCTGGTCATATTTATGATGCGTTATTTCTTCCTCACGACCGGATGTGAACCTGACACGTGCTGTCTTTTTAGTCATCTCCTCCGTTGTTTCCTTTTTAAAATGGAAAACCTTCTCCGTTTCAGGACCACTGTCTTCGGACTCTTCCGAGTCGAGCGAGTTGTCGAAAAGGCTTTGTAGGAACTTCATTTGCCGAAGTCATCGAAGCTGTTCATGAACTCTTCAACGTCATCCTCTTCCCACAGAGAGCCCTCACTACCGTTCTCAAAGAGTTCTCCCATAGCTTCTTTCTGCCAGTACCCCAAGATGAGAGAACCGACAATTCCCATGATGATAACGTCGGCAATCGCAAGTCCTGCAACAAGGAACGGATTGAGGGCCACAGCAGTAAGAGCGACCAGCAGGAAGTATCCAACCGTAATAATCATGCTTCGACCTCCCGCTCACGAACCGCCATCATACCGTAGAAAACTCGTTCAGGTGCCTCAAACGACTTTGCCTCTGTTTGCTCTTTCATCACCCGAATTTTAGAACGGGTGGGTCTTAAACCTTTCCCTAACTTTCAGTACGCCCAAACGGGCACTTCTCGCGGCTCGACGTGGTGACCATCCTGTTTAGCGTTCGGGACTGTCACTGTCTTCGGCTCGTACCCGTCTGTATCTTCAGCCTCGAACTGCGGGCCCTCGAAGTCGGGGTCCTGTAACTCCAGCCCGTTCTCAGTGAAGCCGACGACTACATACACGTATCCACGAGAGTCTTCGACCATCTGGAAGCGACTAACACAGTGTGTTCCAACCTGTTTCGTAGAGGGGACTTCCCGGGTCTCGAACCGGTCTTGGACGTTGAAGTCAGTCATCGTTCACCTCCGTTGTAATATCTTCGAAATCTCGAACGTTTTTGAGAGCTTCGACGTAGCCCATGAACGGGAACGCTTCTTCGACGGATTTCGGAACACCAGCGTTGTTCTCTCTGGCTTCCCGAAGTGTCTCAACACGTAGCTGGTGTATCCGCTCACCGACCCACTCTCCCGGATTTTTCTCTTCGTGTAGTTTGAGGACCTCTTCGCCACCGATGAGGTCGATTGTCATCCGAGCGTCTACGATGAGCGTCCGTAGCTCGTACTGTTTCTCCATCGGAATCGGCGTTGACGGTTTTCTTCCACGCCCATCTGCGTCACACAGTTCGATGAGTTCTCCCGGGTTGATGTGCGTACTCGACCGGTCGAGGCGTTCTACAAGCTCGATGACCTTTCCGTAGCTCATCTCGTCCAGCCGCATGAAGCGCATATGCTGTTCAGCGGCATCCATCATGACGCCCTGAAGCTCGTTCGAGAGCTTCAGCCGGTTAGCGAGTCTCTCAGCTACGTGAACACCTTCGGCGTCGTGACCGTAATGGTTCGGCCATTTCTCTTCCGGAGTCCGGGCCTTCCCCAAGTCGTGAGCAAGCGCCGCAAACCGACAACGGACGGTAGCCGGCGCTTCATCGAGCACCATCATCGTGTGTTTGAACGCGTCTCCCTCAGCATGATGCTCCTCCGGTCCGGCCGGGACGCCCTGTAAGCTCTTCAGTTCCGGTAGAACCTCGTTAAGGGCATCCATGTCGTCCAACACATGGAAGAAAGCAGACGGCTCCTCAGCCTGCTTGAAGGTCTTGATAACCTCCTGTGCGATGCGCTCTTCGGAGATATTGGTGAGGCGACTGGCAATACTCCGGCAAAGCTCAACCGTCTCGTCGGCCACGTCGAAATCGAACCGAGCGGCAAACCGGGCCGCTCGAAGGATTCGAAGCGGGTCCTCGGTGAAGGCCTCGGTGGTGTGACGGATTATTTCGTTCCGAATGTCGAATCGTCCCTCGAACGGGTCGATTATTTCAGTCCCGTCATCGAGTCTGAACGGTACTGACGTGGACGAGTCACGGCTCCAAATTCCTTCCGGGTCGAGAGCCATCGCGTTGATGGTCAGGTCCCGGCGAGCGAGGTCTTCTTCGAGGCCCACCTCAGGACTGGTCTGTATCTCGAATCCGTGATGGCCGTCCGAGACCTTCTCCTCGGTACGTGCCATCGCACACTCTTTGCCCTCGTCATCGAGAAAGACCGGGAAGTCCTCCCCAACGACTTGCTCAAGGCCAGCATCTACGACTTCATCGACTGTGTGCCCCACGATTACGAAGTCTCTATCTGTCGGCTCTCTGTCCATCAAACGGTCACGGACAGAACCACCAACCTCGTAGTAGTTCAAGTCAGTGTCTTCAATCTTCATACCCGAATATTGAGACGGGTAGAACTTAAAGCTTTGTGTAAGAGTTAGAAGTCTTCTTCGTTACGGTCCGGTTGCTTGGCTTGGTCACACCAGTTGCACCACTCATTTTCTTCGCTGTACTCGTTTCGACTGCCACAGTGAGGGCAGTACCACCTTTCACCTCTTCCAGTCAGTCTTGACAGAAACGCCCAGACCATTACAGGTTCCAGCGGTCGCCGCGGGCCCCGTCCCGGACTGTCTCGTTCTTATCGTCGGTGTGGTCTCGGAAGTCCACTTCAAACACATCGTCGTCAACTTCACCGTCTTTGTTCTCCGAGTTGAGCGGCATCTGTCCGTCCTCATCCGACCACGGTTTGATGAAGAGGTCCTCGACCTGTAGCGGGTTCTCATTTGCCCGATTCTGTACGTCAATACGAGTCGTGCCCCACACGGGAAGAACGCCCTCATCTAATACATTAACGTCTGTATCATCCGAACTATCATTGAGGTCGATGGTAACTGACGGCTCCGGTGTGTCCCCGTTCATCATCTTTTTCGGGTTCATACCATCGCCTTGCTCAGCGGGGTTCTGACGCTTCGGAACACCGTTCATCTTGGGCCGCTGTCCTTGCATCATCATCATTTGTATCTTTTCGGGGTCCATATCCTCAACTTCGGGACGAAGTTCGTCATCACGGACACAGCCCTCGTATTCGATGACCAGTTCAGAACCGACCCACCACATCTCGTACCAGAACACCTCCATCGAGTCAAACTTTTCTTCAATCATCGACTCGTACCCTTCTTTCACGTCGTCTGTTAATTTGTAAGTACGAAGGGAACCGTCGGGTGCGTGGATGGTGACCGTAGGAATACTTTCACTCGGACCCTCAGGCGGCTCCTCGCCTGAGATGGGGTTAGGGAGGCTTGCAGTGCCACGGAGTTTCTTCGTAGAGTCAGTCTCGTCGGATGTGTCCTCTGTCATTACATACCCATTTCGACGGGTATAACTTAAAAGTTTCCCCTACTCCTCAAACTCGCTCAATTGCGTATTCTCTTCCGCGTATCGGTTGGGCTCCTCCTCAATGATAACCTTGATACGAGCCTCGATTGAGGAGTCTGTCTGACGTACTACGGGTTCCATCTTTCCAGCGAGCAGGCTAAATCCGAGACGCATTTCCGCCTCTTTAATCTGCTTCTGTAAAAGATTAAATGTCTTGTAGTCGTTGAACTCAAGTGTATAGTGGTACCTCTTCTCCCCAGAAGAGTGGTTGAGAGTTCGGTTGATTACGTCAGGATGTGTTGTTTTAGCTAGAACGTCTTGAACTTCACTCGGGTCTTTCATCTTACCCGATACGAAGGTCGGATGGGTCTTAAACTTTACTCCTGACTTGCATAGACTCCTTCGGGGCCGGGCACTTCGTGTTCCTCTATCCCAGCCGCACTGATGAGATTCTCCTGAAAGTCTTCGGCGTCGGCGGATATATCCGCCACATCGTTAACATCCTCCGCGTCGAGAAGGACTAGTGCGGCCTGTAGTTCATCATCATCTTCGTCTATCTCAAGCGACCACTTTTCGAGTCGGCCAAGATAACCACGCCTCGCCAGCGGTCCATGTAGGAAGAAGTACAGTATTCCCAGAACTACACCTATCCACAACGGAGATAGGAAGATGATGAAAAATGAAAGTGTTCCAACAGAAGTTGTGTACGCGGCAATTCCACCAGTAACTGTGAAAGTTTTCAGAAGGTGGGCAATCTGCCTATCGGTGAGTAAACGTAGTCCCATGCCTATAACAAACGACAAGGCCGTCGCAACAAATCCGGTTGCCACGGCGGTGAGTAGTCCTACCATTTCGTCTCTATTTTGAGACGGGTGGGTAATAAAACTATTGCCAGTTACCGGTCGAAGTGTATCTGGTACTCCCGGATGAACTTCTTCGCGCACTCTTGAAGCTCCTCTGAGAGCGTTATGATGGGACGAGAATGACGGACCTCCAGATAGGCCTCCTCGAACGAGGAACCGTCCAGCGTGGCGATAGCGGCGATGCAGACTGCCGCAGAACGGCTCTGACCGGCTCGACAGTGAACAAACACGCGCTCGCCGCCCACCAGCGCAGTCCGCACTGTGTTCACTGCCTGTCGGAAGATGGGGTAGTGTTCGTCCGGGTCGAATCCCCAGCCGCCATCCGGGATGGGGTAGTGCTCGTCTGTGCTCTCCTGAGCAATATCTTCCCCGACAGTAACCACCCTGTCGAACGAAGTATGGTACTCATGGAGGTGTCTAGCGTCTTCTACGTCCCCAATATAGAGCTTGTCAGAAATTATTGTATTAACCATCGAAACGTCTCACCTGTTGCATAGCCATACCGAAGTTTAGCCCGGAGGGGTTTTAAACCTTTTGGTCACTGTCCTAACTCGTACTCGTCCGGACATTCCTCCATGACCATGAACTTGCTGTCTTGGTTGGCTTTATCAGCTACAGCTACAACCCCGTTAATCTCGACCGCGATTCCCTCGCGTGCGGCCTCAATTTTCGCCTTCTTTTTGCTACCCTTTTCGTACCATTCAGTCGCCCGTTTTGACGCGTCAGTAGTGAGTGCATTATCACACTCGTCCAGTGTGTCAGTCATGATTGAACAAGTTGTTTTGACTAATATGTAGTTGTCGATTGTGCTGTGAACTGAACGTTTTTATTCACCGACGGTAAAAATGGCACTCACTATCGACCAGAAAAGACCTATTGCGATGTGGGCGGCAACTGCGAGCGCGAACCCGTACATCTTGTATACCTCGATGGTAATGAACACCGTCAAGATAGCGGGTACGCCGACTATAATGGCACCGATGAGTGCTATGAGTGCCACTCCACCAATAACTAGAAGTAGTCCATACAGCTTGTCTGTTACGTCGCCTAGAACGTCTCCGTCTTCAGAGTTAGTTTCCATATACGACAAAATGGCCCGGGGGATTATAAAATTTGTGTTAGACTTGATTACACATTATTGTGTCATTACCGACCAAATCCGACTAACTCGTAGCCCTCGTAGAACGTTCTCTGGTCGTGCTCGTGCTCTACAGCGACGCCTGTTTCACCTTCTATCGCACTATCAACGTTGTGGATAACCATCCTGTCGTCCTGTGATTCGTTAAACAGTCTCACCATATCCGTCATACAATCACCGAAGGAAGTCCCGCGAGTATTTGCCCAAGACTAGCCTGATGCTCTGTCAAGAAAAGTAAAACTTTACGTTTCATCTTTCAGTCAAAATTTACTCCGGTGCCACTTAAACTTTTCGCCAGTCTGGCACCACAAGTATCTCTCCTTCTCCAGTGTGCGTTTTGGGTCCACACTGGACTGTAAGGTTCATTGATATGGACCCTTCTATGGGCGCGTGGAAGTCTGCTCCCTCCACTTCTTCGGGGATAAGGTCGTCATAGGATGCTTCGACCCGGACAAGATAGGAATCGTCCGACTGTCTCTCGACGGTGTATCCCTCAAGTGAAAACCGTCCGGCGTCGATGAGACTCTTCGGGTACTCAACTTGAGACGGTTTGTGGTACCGGAAACTAATTTTATCGTCTTCGAAAGAAGCGTGGAGGAGACTCAATAGAGACCGCTCAGTTGAGTCTTGGTCGTTCGCTCGCTCAAGACTTCTGTACAACAGTTCTGTGTCTACCATGTCAAGGCCTTACATTGACCTTGGGCCGGGGGGCTATTTAAATCTTTCGCTCAGAAGTCACCCCGGAACTGACCGCCCTGACAGTCAGGGCACATGCTGTTGATAAGACGGCTAGACGCCTCGTTGCAGTTATCACACTTACTCGAACCGTCATTCACTGTTGCGCTCATACCTGTCTATTGCTCCGGGCGGGTAATAAATGTTTCCCTAGATGTTGTACTTGACTATTCCCGTTTCTCTAACACATACCGTCCATCACCGCGAGATTGAGCAACAGTCCACCCGTCTCCCCTGAGCGCACGGAGCTTCTTCAGAGCACGCTTGTATCGCTCGATAATCCCACCGAGGTCGTCTGCACTCAAGACATTGCAAAACGACTCAGTGTAAATAGAAGTCGCCTTCCGTTCGTTTATTCTGTCTGTCTTGTTAGCACAGGATGGGCACGTTGGGCGCTTCGCTTCCGATTTCGTTACCCAATTATACCCACAATACTCGCAGTTGATAGATGATTTGACAGATACGGTAAACTCTTGCTCGTCGTACTTTATTGTCTCACTTCCGGGGTCCCTTTTACCCATACAATCGGTATCAGTTGATGCTACTTAAAATCTCTTAAGCTATCTTCTTCACTCGTTCGAGAGAGTCAGCTTCGTCTTTGTCACGGATTGATTTGAAGACGGGGAACCGAAGGCTGTACTCGCCAGCGGACTCCTGTAGCTCGAACCAGTCCACTTCGACAACAGCACCAAGTAGTTCCGCTCGGTTTTCCCAGAAGTACTCTTGGTCCTCCTCGGTGAAGCCAGTACCACACTTGGTCAGGTCGTAGCCGTCCTCAGTCTCCAGACGGATAGCTCCCATCCGGCCAGCGCGGTCGTCCTCGCCTTCGATAATCTCGGAGACCCGAAGGTCAACGTTCTCCGTGTCTTTCTTCACCTTCCGCCAGTCATGAGACCTCTTGTCGTAGTCGTAAGGAGCGTCACACCGTTTGATGATAGCACCCTCGTACCCAAGGTCCACGTATGACTCGTACATTGTGACCATCGAATCCTTCGAGTACACACGGTCGTAGGGTGCGGCGTACTCCAGAGACTCTTCGTGAGAGATGCCCTCATTGTCGATAGCGACCTGCGCGAAGAGGTTAACAATACTTTTCGAACGAAAGTAGTTGTTTTCATCAGCAATATGACCGTTCAGGAACATTTCGTACTCCGGGTGGTCGACGTGCACTGCATCGAAAAAGTGGAATCGAACATCTATGTCCTGCTCTTCGATGTTCTCCTCTCGGTTGAATCGAGTCATGATGTACTGGAAGTCCTGCGGTTCATCGTCCTTGTACGCGACCGCTTCTCCGTCAAGGATGAACCGTCCACCATCAGGAAGTATCTGTGAAAGCTCCTGAAGCTCGGGGAGGCTCTCAGTGACTTCATTACACCGTCGGCTGAATGCTTTAATATTACCTTTGTCGTAGTGAACTAACACACGAGCGCCATCGTATTTCGGCTGGATAAGCCACTCTCCGTCGGGGTCTTTGGGCATGTCCTTCGAGGAGGCGAGCATCGGTTTGAACGCCGTTCCGAACTGAGGTTCGAGGGGAACATCCGGGGCTTGTTTGTTCAGTTCTAGAATATCGGGCGTGACCGCTCGCGCCGTGGCCATGTCTTCCTTTGAGATAGAGTCGTAGTTCCGCCGAATCATCTTTGCGGCGCTTTTGACACCAAAGCCCATGCTAACACCATCATCTGCCAGAACGGCGTGAGCGACCCATTTGGGGTGCTTGTAGTTCGACAGCATGTTACGGATATAGATGTGTAGCATGTTCCCGCCAGTCTCCTCCTCTATCTCCTCAAGGTCTGCTAGAAGGTCCCGAAGGTCGTACTCCTTCCTCGGGACGAGCTTCCCAGTGTGTTTACAAGCTTTCCCGACAGCAGAAGGCAAGTCACCCTTCTCAGATTCGAGGTCTCGGATAACATCAACACCACCGTCAACAACCTCACCGGCCACCTTTCGAACAGTCTTCTTCGCCACACCGTTGTCCTCGAACCGCTGACATGTCGTCAGTGAAAGAATAACGTCTTTTTCCTGTTCATGTTCTGCCTCGTTCAATGCCTCCCACACGAGGTCCTGTTTCTCGATTCGGGAGTTTGTCTCGGCTACTTGCTCAAGGTAATCAGCCAGTTCACTCAGCTTCATACCCGATTGTTTGCTCGGGTAGAGTATAAAGGTTTGGTTACAGCAGTACTACGACAGCTATAGTTAAAAGGGAGAATGCAACGGCTATGAATATCCCAAGCCCATCACTCATTCCTTCGTTATGTTTATTGGCTCTATTCTCGTTAATCACCCCAGATACCGTTTTGGTTCCTTTGACGCTCTTGGGGGTTTCTTTGGAACATGAGCTACACAGCACCATCTGACGGTCTTGTTTTTGTGTCACTTTATCTCCATAAGAGCTTAGGAGATTATCTACTTGTCTTGTCTCATCTATAACACTTGAATTGCCTGAGTAAGAACTGTCATCTACAATCTGTATTGTGGGATTTATTGAGAGTTTATGCTCCGGCTCTGTCCCCATCTCTTCACCACAGTTATCACAAAAGTAGTTATCTACCTGCCGTTCAATAACCTCGTACTCTTTTTCAGTGACTTTCATTCGTCTACCTCATCCTTTTCAATGTCGTCCAGAAATTCATCCAGACACTTGTCACAGAGGTCGAGGTTCCATCTTGACTGAATTTTAAACCCTTTTCACTACCGCTCATAAAAGTCCCGAAGTTACGACGATTCCACCCTTTGGACCTTTCTGTCTGCTCACCGTAGCTAGAGCTTCGAACCTCGATTAAATCAGGGTCGCACACGACAGTGTTGATTTCCTCTTCCTCACCGATTTCGCCACAGTCGTCACACTTGATACGCTCGACTTCTTTGGCCTTCTTTTCGACCTTCAGCTTTTTCTTTTTCATGCCGCCACCTCGCTGTTACTCTGGGTCACTTCTGACATACCCAGAGTTTGGGTCGAATGGGACTTAAACTCTTCGGGTCAGTCTACACTGACGACTGAAGGTTACCCTCCCACTCCCCAGCGTCTTTGAGGGCCTTTTCGATAACACGCTCCCCGAGGTCGGTAACCGTGTACACGTACTTTCCGGTAGACTGGTCTTTCTTCCGGTCAACTATTTCTTTGTCCATCACTGAGTAAAGGTGTGAAGTCGTCTTCGAGTCGTTCCACTCACCTTCACCGTCGTCTTGTTTGAGTCTATCCGTTATATCGCGCACACGAGACCATTCATCATCTAGTTTGAGGACCGTGCTGGCGACTGAGAACTGTTTGGTATTGGCTGAGAAGGGAGGTAGCTCTTCCTCGTCTTCTCCCTCTTCAGCGTCTTCTGAGCCATCGTCATCAGACGAGACAGACGGCTGAACAGGAACGTCTGTATCGTACTCTGAAGCGGTATCTGCACTGCTTTCAGTCACATCAACGGGAACGTCTGTATCTTCCGCAGAGAGCATTGTCTGAGCGTCAGGCTGACCCCGTAGAGAAGAGTCTTGCATCGTTCCCATCCCGGCGGCATCCTCCTCGCTTTCGGGCTCCTCTTCGACTTCATCGGCCTCAAGTTCAGGCCCGGTTGCAGGTGACGCTGATGACACTTCCTCAGATTTGGGTTCTGCTTCAGCCTGTCCGACTTCTTCCGGACTGGTCGGAGTTTCCGGTTCTTCCGGCGTGGAAACTTCCGTATCAACTTCACTTTCTTCGACTTCCGATTCGCTGGAGTCGCTCATTTCAACGTCTCCAGCCTCAACGTCTTCAATTTCGAAGGCAGACTCTGCCTCAAAATTGATTGAGATGTTCGCATCTCGACCGTTGAACTTTCCACTAATCTGGAGTTGTAACACTTCCTCCATACTCTACTCAAGTGGATGGTGTTACAAAAAGGTACCGACTGAAAGATTATCGCGGGTCGTGTCGAGCCTGTTGAACGTCAACCTCTCGCGGTCCGTCTTCTTCACTCGCCTCAACTTCTTCAGTCTCTTCGAGTGCGGCTTCGAGAACTGTCTCGTAGTCAAGGATTATAGTAAAAATCACAAGTGAAATTGCGGTGATGAAAAATCCAATCGCCGCTGTTACAAACGGTCCAGTAGCGAGGATGCCGACTAGGCCGAACGCAACCGCGAGACCTTTTCCGGCGAGTGATAAAACACTTAGTGCGAGCGAAGCGAATGCTGAATACTCGATGTAATCTGCGATACGGTTTCTAGAAAGCTTGCTGAACGCTTTTTCTCGTGCAGTCATGTACCCGTTACTTGTTTCGGGTGGTTCTTAAACCTTTCGGTGGCGTTCCACGAGGTCAATCTCATCGAACTCACCGCAGGTGTTTTTGATGTACTTCACATCATCCGGTGTGACTTTGTTCAATTCGTCAAGCTCATCGCTGAGATGGAAGTCTCTTTCGTTCCACACTATCTCCAGAGACCACGCTTCAGCTTGACTCACACACCAAGCACCATCCGTTGAAAGACACGTTCTCGGGTTCTCCTTTCTCGTATTTCTTCTCTGTATTCCTCTTCTTTTT
>Ga0102939_1000046_pt1 | contig 36916 bp, 43 predicted proteins | sample SalPon2_B_H2O_MG_FD_78214 | JGI IMG/M metagenome (GOLD analysis project Ga0102939, IMG submission 78214) | Salt pond water microbial communities from South San Francisco under conditions of wetland restoration - Salt Pond MetaG R2_B_H2O_MG | ecosystem: Environmental > Aquatic > Non-marine Saline... | reverse complement strand
GTTTGGTGTAGTAGTTGAACGCGCCGTCGGGTGCGAGCGCGTACGACCAGTACGGCGTGCCGTTCCGGACGGTGATATCACCCCCGACGATCCGATACTGGGGGAAGTTGAGCGTGTTCGAGGCGTACCGCGACGCGACGGCTTTGGGCACCACCCGCGGTTTCCCCGGATCGGTCTCGCTCAGGCTCTCCGCCGCCGTCGCGCCGTCGATAGTCGCTTTCCCGAGATGTTCGCCGGCCAGCAGGCCAGTCACCGTCGACCCCGCGACCAGCACGACCAGCGCGATTGCGAGTCCGGCCTGTCCACTCATGCGGGCACCCAGACGCCGCCGCACGACCACCGCGAGTCCGACCCCGAGCGCCGCCGCGAACGGGGCTATCGGCGTCGTGTACACGCCGTAGACGACGGCGTGTAGCCACGGCCGGAAGTACCACGCGAGGACGAACAGCACCCCGGCGCTGACAACGGCCAATCCGGCCAGTCGCCGCGGGTTTCGAGCACGCATCCGCGCCAGCCGATCCCGGAGTAGCAGGAGGAGTTCGTCGAGGGAGGGCATACACCGTTGGTCGGGGCCGGACATGCATTACAGTGCCGACGGCGGCGGTCACACAAGCGTCCGCACGGCGTCGACGAGGAAGACGACGCCGAACCCAGCGAGGACGAGCGCACTCGCCCCGGCGACGACGGGCGCGAACGTCTCGACGCGGCGCTGAGCCGCCCGGAGCGCCGCCGGGAAGCCCGTAATCCACAGCGTGATGCCGACGAAGAACCCGACGATCAGCGCCGGGCTTCCCGTCCGCACCACCAGCAGCCCCGCGAGGTCGGCGCCCACGTACGGCGTGTACGAGAGGACGTCGAGTTCGCCCGGTTCGAGGAGGCCGACGCCGATGGTGAGCCAGAAGAGGATCTGGTAGGGGTTCGTGAGCGCGAGGACGAACGCCTTGCGGAAGCCGGTAGCGGCGCGGCGTGCCGCGCCCCCGGCCGGCACCGTCTCCACGTCGTCCAGCGCGTCCCGTGCGGCGCCGTAGGCGAAGTAGAGCATCAGCCCGCCGCCGACGCCCACCATCACGGCGCGGACGGTCGGGAACCGCTCGACGAACGTGACGACGCCGAGCAGGGAGCCAATGAGGAAGACGATGTCGGCGGTCATCGCGCCGAGGCCGGTTCGGGCGCCGGCGAGCCAGCCGTTGTTGACGGACTCCTCGGCGATGACGGCGTTCATCGGTCCGGGCGGCGCCGCGAGCGCGAGGCCGAAAACGACGCCGGCCAGCAGCGACGGGAGGGGGTTCGCCACGGCGAGTCGTCGGCCGCGACGGAAATTAACGTTTCCCGTTCAGAGCAGCGCCAGCACGGCCGTCGAGACGGCGGTAACGACCGTCTCCCAGACGGAGAACCCGGTGACGATGCTCAGTACGGTATCGCCAGCGAAGAAGGCGAAGAGGGCGGCCGAGAAGAAATGCACCTTCCGTAGGTCGAGGCGGTGGGAGAACTTGTGGAAAAAGAAGGCGTTCGCGAGGCTCACGGGGATGATGGCGAGCATCTCCCCCGCCCAGATGGCGGGGTGGGCGCCGTACTGTGCGGCGAGGCCGATGGTCACCAGCTGGGTCTTGTCGCCGAACTCGCCCGCGGCCATCATCGCGAAGATAGGAACGAAGCCGTTGAACACCTGTGGCACCTCCCGACCGAACACCGTCGGTTCGAACTCGTCCGGGAGCGCGGCGACACCTCCGTCGGTCGCCGCTGGATCGGCGCGCTCGGCCTCCCCGCTCGACGGCGCCGAGCGATAGAGGAGGACCGCGAACACCGCGAAGAGCCCGGCGGTGAACGCGTCGAGCACGATCGGGGGAAGCGCCCGCTGGAGCGCCTCGCCGAACAGGATTTCGAGCGCCGTCCACCCCGCGAACGCGGTTCCGGCGGCACTCACGACCACGAGTGGGTTGTACCGCGTCGACAGCCCCGCGATGATGAACTGCACCTTCTCGCCCGGCAGGACGACGAGTTGGGCGACGAAAGCGACGGTGAGAACCTCCAGCCAGCCGGTCACGCGTCGGTCACCTCCGTCTCGGCCGGTCGGACCCGGATCGTCCGCGCCACCGATTCGGGGAGGCTCTGCTCCCGTTCGCCGATCCGAACCGTCACCATCCCGAACGGCGCCACGTCGAGGAGTTCCAACTCCGTGCCGGGCCGCACGCCCGCGTCGTCGAGGTAGGCGAGTTCCTCCTCGTCGCGGTCACGAACCCGGCTGACGATCACCCGGTCGCCCGTCTCGTGGTCGCTCAGCGGCGTCGTCTCGTCGCTCTCCAGCGGCCGCAGGTCGGCACCGGGGATCGGATCGCCGTGCGGATCGACCTCCGGATCGCCCAGCGCCTCCGCCACCCGCCGCTCGAACTCCTCGGAGATGTGGTGTTCGAGGGCGTCCGCCTCCTCGTGAACGTCCGTCCAGGAGTAGTCGAGGTGTTCGGCGAGATACGCTTCGAGCAGTCGGTGGTGGCGGACCACCTCCAGCGCCACCGTCTCCCCCTCCGGCGTGAGTTCGACCCCCTTGTATTTCTCGCGCTCCAGCAGTCCCTGATCGGCGAGTTTCTGCACCATGCTCGTCACCGTCGGCGCCGTCTTCCCCACCTCGTCGGCGATGGCGGACGTCGACACCGGTGCGCCGTCTTCCGACTGCAGCCGATAGATTGCCTTGAGATAATCCTCCATCGCGTCGCTCAGCATCTCTCTACCGTTTTTTGATGCGTCTAATTCATAAAGGTGTTGTGTCGAAACCGTCTCAGACGCCCTGTCCCATCAAGTGGCTACGGAGCACGTCAGCCGTCTTCACCCCCGCGTCGGCGTTGACGAGGACGACCGATTCGTCGGCGTCGAAGTCGCCGCGGTCGGCGAGCGCCCACGCCCCCGCGGCGGCCGCGCCACCGGTCGCCCCCACCTCCGTCCCGAGGCGCTGGGTGAGCGTCACCGCGCTCTCCAGCAGGTCCTCGTCCGTCACCGTCACCGCGCCGCCCCCCGTCGCCTCGACGGCGTCGAGGACCATCGACCCACCCGGCGGTTGCGGAATCTCCAGTTCGCCACAGATGGTGTCGGGGTACTCGACCGCTTCCACCTCCCCGCCCGACTCGTGGGCGTCGACGACCGGCGCACATCCCACCGGCTGGACGGCGTAACACCGCGGCACCCGGTCGATCAGCCCCAGCGTGGCGAGGTCACGGAACCCGCGGGCGACGCCCACGAACGTCTCGCCGGTGCCGACGGCGACGACGACGGCGTCCGGCGCCGTCCAGTCCTGTTCGGCGGCCACCTCGTAGGCCAGCGTCTTGGCGCCGTCGTGGCGGTACGGCGTCGTGAACGCCTGCAAGGAGTACCAGTCGCGGGCTAGATCCGATTCGAGCGCCGCGAGCGCGTCGGGGTAGCGCCCGCCGGTCACGCGCATGTCGGCGCCGTGGACGTTCACCATCGCCTTGTTCGGGAACGGCGCGCGCGAGGGGAGGTAGGCGTACAGGTCCGCGTCCACCCGCCCGGCGTACGCCGCCGCGGACTGGCCGGCGTTGCCCGGCGCCGCGAGCGCCAGCAGGTCGGCACCGTGCCTCTCGGCCATCGTCACCGCGACCGACAGCCCCCGGTCGAGGACGGTCCCCGTCGGGTTCCGTCCTTCGTCTTTGAGGTGGACGCGCCCGACGCCGAGGTCCGCGGCGAGGTCGGCGGCGTCGATCAGCGGCGTCGCCCCCTCCGCGGCCGAGACGGCGCTCTCGGCGGGCACGGGCAGGAGGGCGTCGTACGCCCACATCGAGGTGGGGGCGGCCGGGAGATCCGCGGGGTCGACGGCGTCGAGGTCGTAGACGGGATCGAGCGGTGCGCCGGCGTCGCTCCGCCCGACGTGGTCGGGTGCGTATCGGTCGCCGGTCGCCGTACAGTCGAGTCCGACGAACGCGTCGGCAGTGTCCATACGCGCCCCTCGGACCGGAGGCGCAAATCCCTGTTCCTCTCCGGCGTCGTCCCCGGGATTCTTTACGCCACCACGCCGACCGACCGACATGGACGACTCAACGTCGGTCGTCGTCGTCGGCGCCGGGCTGTCCGGCCTCGTCGCCGCGCGCCACCTCGCCGACGCGGGCGTGAACGTGACCGTCTTCGAGCGACGCGAGGCGGTCGGCGGCCGGGTCCGTACCCACCGCGTCGACGGGTTCACCGTCGACCGTGGTTTTCAGGTGCTCTTCACCGCCTACCCGGCCGTCCGGCGGGAACTCGACCTCGACGCCCTCGACCTACACGCCTTCTCGCCCGGCGCCGTCATCGCCCGCCCCGGCGAGCGGTCGGTGCTCTCCGATCCCTTGCGCGATCCGCTCTCGCTCACCGACTCCATCTTCAACCGCGAGGTGACGACTACGGACAAACTCCGGACGCTCGCCCTCCGCCAACACGTCGGGAGCCGCGACGAGGCCGAGATATTCGGGAGTTCGGACGCTTCCATCCACGACTACCTCCGCGACTGGGGCTTTTCCGACCGCTACGTCGAAAACTTCGTCGCCCCCTTCTACGGCGGCATCACCCTCGACCGCTCGCTCTCCACCTCGAAACGCGTCTTCGAGTACACGTTCAAGGCGATGAGCGAGGGGAAGATTGCGCTCCCCGCCGACGGGATGGCCGCCGTCCCCGCGCAGTTGGCCGAGCGTGCCCGCGACACCGGGGCGACGATCAACGTCGACGAGGCCGTCGCCGCCGTCGCCCCAGACGGCGACGGCGCGGTCGTCGAAACCGAGTCGCGGACCCTCGACGCCGACGCCGTCGTCGTCGCCGCCGACCCGCGCACCGCCCGTCGCCTGACCGGCGTGGCGTCGATTCCGACGACCGCACGCTCCTCGACGACGCTCTACTGTGCGCTCCCCGACGACGCCCCCCTCGACGACGAACGCAAGATCCACCTCAACGCCGCGGACGACCGCCCCAACATCGTCGTCCCGCTCTCCTCGGTCGCCCCCTCGTACGCCCCCGACGACCGGACGTCGTTCGCGGCCACGTTCCTCGGTGGCGACGCCTTGGACGTGGACGAGGCCGACCTCCTCGAATCGACGCGCGACGCCCTCGCCTCGTGGTATCCCGAGCGCCTGTTCGGGGGCCTCGAAGCCGTCCGGACCGAACGTATCGAGTTCGCGCAGTTCGCCCAGCCACCCGGTATCCACGACGACCTGCCGGACACCCGCGACCCGAACGGTCCCGTCTACCTCGCCGGCGACTACACCACGTGGTCGTCGATTCAGGGGGCGATGCGGAGCGGACGCGAGGCGGCCGACGCCATCGTCGCGGACCTCGATTAGTCGAACCGCCGTTCGGTTCCGAGATAGGCCCCCTCGACCGATTCCCCGAGGTCCGCGTAGTAGAGCGCGAGCGTCGCCTCCAGGTCGCCGATCAGGTAGTGGTCGACGACCGCCGCCAGCCCCGCCCGGAACCGCGCTCCGGTCTCGGTGCCGAGCGTCCGCAGGTACGCCGGCCCGAGTTCCTCGCCGAAGCGCGCGTTCGTGAGCGGCTCCCCCCGCCAGTAGGTCACGGCCGGCGCGTGGCCGTAGGCGTCCAGACACGCTTCGAGTTTCGGCCACGGCGACCCCTCCTCGTCGGCCCGGCGCTTGCGGTCGAGAAAGAGGTCGAGGTGGCTCGGGGGGTCGACGATCCCCGGCAGATCGACGCCGGCGTCCAGTCGGTCGAGTCGGCCCTCGACGAACGACAAGTCGAACTCGATCCCGTTGTACGTCACGAGGGCGTCGGCGTCGGCCGCGACGAGTCGCTCCATCGCCCGGTCGACGAGCGCCGCCTCGTCGTCGCCGCGGCGGTGGAACGTCTCGTAGGTCGCCGCAGTCAGCGGATCGGCGCGGTCGTGGACGCCGACGCCGATGGAGACCAGTTCGCCCGCTTCCGGATCGACCGCCGTCGTCTCGATGTCGAGCGTCGCGACCCGGTCGTGGCCCGGGTCGGCGCGGGGGTAGCGCATGGTCGTGGTGCTCTCGCGTACGCGGTATCGGCGTTACGATGTCGACGCCGGCCCGCCGACGCCTACTTTTACCATCCCGACGCGTGACACGGGGGTATGGACTCCCGTCCCGACTGGCTCTCCCTCGATTCCGACGAGACGGTCGTCTGGCGCGGCGCGCCCCGGATTCGACGTATCCTTCCGACGGCCGTCGTGGCAGCCCTCTGGATCGCCCTCCTCGCACTCGGCGCGACGCTCGGCCCGCAGTCCGTCCTCGCCTCCGCCTCGACGCTCCCGGGGACGTTCCTCGCGGCCGGGGCCGTTCTCCTCGCCCTCCCGGCCGTCGCCGCCGTCGTCGGCAGCTACCTCCACACGACCCACGTCGAGTACGTCCTGACCGATCGGGGCCTCTACCGCAAGGCCGGCGTGGTGTCGATGCGCGTCTCCCGCGTCGGCCTGTCGGCCGTCGAGCGGACGAGCCTCTCGAAAGGCGTCTGGGGCAACGTCTTCGACTATGGCACCATCTCGATCAGCACTGCCGGCTCCGACGGCGTCGACCTGCAGTTCACCGATCTGGACGACCCCAACCCCGTCCGGGCCGAGATTCGGCGACTGATCGGCACCGATCGGACGCGACGCGACGCCGACGCCGGCGCTTCCATCGACGCGGCGACGGCCGACGCCCTCATCGACGAGTTCGGCTCGCTCCGCGCGTCGGCGGCGCGCGTCGACCGGGCGGTGAGCGAGCGATGAGCGACGCCGACGCGGTCACCGGGACGGCTGCCGACGACACGACGCCCCCCGAGTGGCTCTCGCTCGACCCGGGCGAGGAAATCGTCTGGACCGGCCGCCCGGCGTTCGAGACGCTGTACGGCACGATCCTCAGCGGGCTGCTGTTGACCGTCGTCCTGATCGGCTTCCTGATCCTTCTCGGCGTCCCCTTCGCCTATCTCCGCATCCAGAACACGGACTACGTCGTCACCACCGAGTCGCTGTACGTCAAGTCGGGCGTCTTCTCGACCAACATCGAGACGGTCGACCTGGACCGCATCCAGAACACGGAGTACAACCGGAGCTTCTGGGGCAAGCAGTTCGACTACGGCTCCATCTCGATCAGCACCGCCGGCAGCAGCGGCGCGGAGATCTCCTTCGACGGGATTCCGGACGCCCCGACCGTCCGCGACCGGATCACCGAACTCCAGCGCCGGCGGGCGGAGCGGGGTGACGACGCCGGTGCCGGTGACACTCCCGCCAGCGCCGATCAGTTGGCCGAACTGATCGAGGAGGTGCGCGCCACCCGCGAGGCGTTCGAGCGGGTCGAACGCCGACTCGCCGACGGCGAGTCGGTCCCCGAGCCATCGGCCGAGGAGCAGGACGACCGGACCGACGGCTGACCCCGTTACTCACGCAGGAACGCCTCGTCGCCGTACGCCGATAGCATGGAGAGAAAGCCCTCCCGCTGTCGCTGTAGCTCCGGCGGTAGCTCCGCGTAGGCGTGATCGAACATCGACTCGGGATCGGCCTCCACCGTCGACGCCTCGTCGATGATGGCCGCCACGTACTCCTCGATGTCGGCTTGGATCTCGGCGTCGCGCTCGTCGTTCAGCCGGTCAGTCCGGCGGAGGAACGCCTCGAACCGCTTCAGCGGGTCCCGTTCCTTCCACGTCTCGACCTCCTCGTCGTCGCGGTAGACGGTGGGGTCGTCGGCGGTGGTGTGGGCGCCGAAGCGGTAGGTCACGGCCTCGATCAGCGTCGGGCGCGTCTCCCCCTCGTCCGGGTCGCGTGCCCGTTCGACCGCCTCCGCCGTCACCGCGTAGCAGGCTAGGGGGTCCATCCCGTCGACGCGGACGCCCTCCATCCCGCAGGCGTCGGCTTTCACCGCGATGGTGTCGCTCGCCGTCTGGTTCTCGACCGGATGCGAGATGGCCCATCCGTTGTTGTTACAGAAGAAGACGGTCGGCGTGTCGAAGACGCCCGCGAAGTTCATCGCCTCGTGGAAGTCGCCCTCGCTGGTCGCGCCGTCGCCGAAGTGGACGACTGCTGCCCGGTCGTCACCGTTTAGCTTCGACGCCCACGACATCCCGACGGCGTGGGGCAGGTGGTCCGCGATGGCGATGTTGAGCGGGAAGACGCCCTTGTCCGCGAGGCTGGCGTTGCCCGACTCGTGACCCATCCAATACTCCAGATAGCCGGCGTCGAGGCCCCGGACGACGACGGCGCCGTGTTCGCGGTACTGGTAGAGGATCCAGTCGTCGTCGTCGAGTGCGTACGTCGAGCCGACCTGCGCTCCCTCCTGTCCCGCGCCGGAGGCGAAGGTGCCGATCCGGCCCTGACGCTGGATGTTGATCGCCCGCTGGTCGAAATGGCGAGTCAGACGCATGTCCCGATACATGCCGACGAGCGCCTCGTCCGAGAGGTCCGGCATCGCGTCCGCGTCGACGACGTGGCCGTCCTCGTCGAGGACCCGGACGAAGTCGTCGGCGTCGTAGTCCACGGTCAGTCACCTCCGGGTCGGTCCCGCCGTTCGCGTCGATGTGGTAGCCGTCGGTGCATATCTCGGCCGAGACGCTCCGCCGGGTAAACCTTATCGACGGAGGTGGGGGCGCAGGTCGGCGAGGGGCGGGAACCACAGCGTCTCCGGAGTTTCGTCGGCCGACGCCCTCCCCGATGAACGTGGTCCCTCGCCGGCGACTACTCCCGGCCGCACGGCGTCGATATCCGGGACCAGCGGCGAGTCGACGGCGGTGCGGCGCTCGATCCGCAGGCCGGCCGCGAACGTCGAGAACGCGGGGAGGGTCAGCGTCGGTCGGCCGCGGTATCCCGCCGGATCGTACAGGAAACAGTCGCGCTTGCGCCCCTCGATTTCGATGGCTGGATGGAGGTGGCCACAGACGTATCGGTTACCCTCCTCGTCGGGCTCCTCGTGTCCGTGACAGACCAGCGTGCCGTCGTCGAGGCGGACGGCGTCGTGGACCGGGCCGGGCCAGACGCTCGGGAGCCCCACGTCGTGGTTGCCCGCGACGGCGACGGGGCGTGCCCCCCGCGCCCGGACCGCCCCCGCGAGCGCCCGAACCGTCCCCGCCGACCGGGCGCTCGGCGCCCCGAATCGGTGGCACAGGTCGCCCGCGAAGACGACCGTCTCCGGATTCGTCGAATCCATCGCCGCCGCCAACCGGTCCAGCAGGTCACGGCGCTCGTTCAACAACAGGCCGGCGTTCGTCGCTGCCCCGCGGCCGACGTGGAGGTCCGCGACGACGAGCGCCGACGCCGCGGGGAGAAACGCCGCCCGGCCCGGCGTATCGTCGTGAAGCGCCATGCTGCAGTCTCAGTCGGCGTGCTCTTTGGCCGTCGCGTAGGCGTCTTGCAGCCGTTTGAACGATTCGCTGTCGCCGCCGTGGTCGGGGTGAACGTCCTTGACTCGCCGTCGGTACGCCGCTTTCACCTCTTTGGTGTCGGCCGTCGGCGACAGGCCGAGACGGTCGAACGCCGTGCCGATTCGGGTCGTGGCGCCCCCCTCTCGCCCGCCGCGGGTCGGCGTCTCGAACGGGAGTCGCCGCCCGAGTTGGTGGCCGGGCATCTCGTGTTCACAGAGGATGGCGTGGGTGCCCGTACCCTCGATGCCGAAAAACGCCCGCGGGTCGAAGGTGATCGCCACCTCGCGCTCGGGGAGGTAGAACGCGACGGTGTAGTCGTGGACCGTCGCGTCCTCGACGTAGCGTTCGTCGATGGAGCCGAGGTAGGTGCGAATCTCGGCCCGTCGCCGATCGGTGCCGTCGATCCGAGGCCCCCGATCGGTCGCGGGCGCGGGAAACAGTCGGTCGCCCGCGACGAAGATACCGGCGACGAGCACGACGGCTACGGCACCCATTCCGACGCCAGCCAACAGCCACGGCGGCAGCAGTTGCACCCACTCCAGTAGCACGCGCGGCCGTTGGCGACGCGTCCTAAAGAAGTTCTCGCCCGGCGCAGCCGGCACCGCGGAACGTCGCGGGGTCCGACGGCGACGGACGGCGGTGTTCCGATATCCCCGTCCGACCGAGAGCTGTATTCGGGAGCCCGGGGAGGGGTGAACTTATTATTATCTGCGAGAATCGAAGGACGTGACGAGTAGACGCAACCTGCTTGTAAGTATTGGCGCCGTCGGAACGATAGCGACTGCAGGGTGTAGTGGTGGCAGTAGTGAGGAAGCGGCCGGTCAAGACGACGACACGGCGACCGGGGAAGCAACCAGCCAGGACGACGAAACCGAACGCAGTGACGACTCCTCCCGAAATGATCGCTCTTCGAGCCCCGAAGCGGCGGTCAGGCAGTTCATGAACGCCCTCGTCGGCGGCGACTACGAAGCTGCCAACGAAGTGCTCCACCCCGCCTCGGAGGGATACCCGATCGACGAGACGGACATCTCGGTGACTCAGATGACACTCGATAGCGTCGAAGAGGTGACCTACGACGAGGCGAGCGAACGGGTTCCCCTCGCCCCAGAGGAAGAGTTCAATCAGGCGGTTCGTGACAAGATCGGGACCAGCAACTGGACGCTGGTCTATGCCGCTCTCTCTGAGGCGGACACCGTCCTCCCGGTCGTCGAGACGAACGACGGGTGGGTAGTTCTCCGGATACAGTAAGCCGACGGTAGCGACGACCCCCGCCACGAGTCCGGCCACCGGACCGCATGCGGGCGGATGAGACGCAGGTTCGGGCGCCGTTACAGGCAGTCCACTCAGCCGATGTACCGCAGGTCGTCGTCGGTCGGCATCTGTGCGCCCTGATTCTGCATCTCCTGAATCTTGCCGACGACTTCCTCCATCTCCTCGGCGCGGTCCTCCAGCGACTCGTAGTCGAGTTCGAAATCGAGGACCGCTTCGAGCACTTCGAGCACCGCGCGGGCGCTCTTGGGGTCGACCAGGTAGCCGCTGGTCTCGCCCATCAGGCAGGTGGCGTCGAGGCCGCGTCGGCGGCCGAGCCCCAGCAACAGGCCGCTCACGCCGACGATGCCGCCGGCGGGTTCGTCCTCGCGGAACTCCACGTCCTCGGCCTCCAGGTCGGGCTTCAGGTCGGCGTCCGTCACCGCCCCGAGGACGTGGTACTCCTCGATGAGTTCGCCGGTCGGGACGCCGCCGAGGGCGAACAGGCTCTCGGTGCCCATCCCCTCGGCGATGTCGAGAAACGACTCGGTGAGGTGGTAGTGGCCGGCGTTGCTCCCCGCCTGGTGGTCACCGGTGAGCACGAGGACGTCGCGTCCCTCGGTCTCGACGGCGTGGAACTCCGCACAGACCAGTTCCGCGACGCCCTCGTCGTCGATACTCACCTGCGGCGGGAACTCGTCGGCGTACACCCGCCGGACGAGTTCGCTCTCGAACTCCTCCAAGAGGTATTCGGCGGCGAGTTTCCCGACGTGGCCGACGCCGGGAAGCCCCTCGACGAGCACCGGGTCCGACAGCGTCGGCTCCGCGACCGTCTCTATCTCGATGGCGTCCATACCGCCTATTCGCGTTCGCGGCGCTTAAGAGCGCGTCGGTACTTCCCGTACGGGTCCGCAGGATCGAACGGCGCCGGCGCACTGTTGACCGCGTCGGCACCGCAGTCCGGACAGGTCGATCCGAGCGTGTAGACGGGGCGGTCGTGGCGGTCGCGCCACGCCGAACACACTCGGATGTCCGATTTCATCGCGTTACTCGTCGTCGGTTTCGCGCTCGCGGTGGTAGTGGGCCGTCCCGCCGGCCGCCGTAATCGACTTCCGCGCGCGCTCCGCGCTGGCTTCGAGTTCCGACTCCGCGGTCTTGTAATCCGGGGCCTGTACCTGGATGCGGTACTCCGGCGATCCGACGTAGGAAACCGAGAGCTCGATTTCGTCGCTCACCTCGCCGTTGCCCTCGGCGGCTTGGAGCGCCGCCTTGATGTGGTCGACGCCGTCGCCGGTCGGACACTCCAGATCGACGTAGCCCGTGACGTTGACGTAGGGCACCGAGACGTTCTCGCGGGCCGTCTCGACGATGGTGTCCACGTCGCCCTCGTCGAGGTCCACGTCGTCGAGCGCCTCGTTCCCGTGGATCGCGGCCGACTCGAAGGCGTCATAGAGGCTCTCGAACTCCGCGAGGAGGGCGTCGGCGATTTCGCCGTAGCGCTCGTCCGACACCTCCTCGCCGAAGGCGATCGACATCCACTTGTCGGCCTTCTGTTCGTTTTTCCACTCCTGGATCTTCTCCTTGCGCTGGTGTTCGTTGACGTCCTTGATCGAGAGGTCGATCTGCTGGGACCCCTCGTCGACGTCGAGCACCTTCGCGACGACCGTCTGGCCCTCGCGGACGTGGTCGCGAACGTTCTTGATCCAGCCGCTGGCAACCTCGCTGATGTGTGCGAGGCCGCGTTTGTCCTCGTACTCCTCGAGGTCGACGAACACGCCGAAGTCGGTTATCTCGTCGACCTTGCCGACGACGAGTTCGCCCTGTTCGGGCCAGCCACTGTATTTCATCGCTTACCGTGCCTCGACGGTGTCGACGACCTCGCCCTCGAACGCCGTCTGACCGCCGGTCGGGCGGGCGAGCGTGCTACCACAGACCGCGCAGTTCACTGTCGTCGAAACCTTCCCGAAGACGGTCTGTTCGTTACCACAGTCGGCGCACTCGACGCTGAAGAAGCTCCCCGTCATTCCTGGAACTCCAGTCGGCCGGCCCGCCAGCCTTCGCGCATGTGAGCCTTGCCACACTCGGCACAGCGGTATTTCAGGTGGGTCTTCTTCGTCGGCTTGTCGCCACCCGGCACCTTCGAGAACTTGCCGGCGTTCCCGATGGTGGCCTTGGCGCGAGCGCGCTGGCGGTCGATCCACTTCATCCCCGTCTCACGACCGCGACGCACTTTCTCGACCTCGTGCTCGAAATGCCCGTTGCAGTGCGGGCAGTACGTGTTGAATCGGCGTGGCATCTGCATAGATATCTACCTTGCCGGCAATTTCGCGTCGGGCGTTAAAACCCGTTTGGTTCGGCGTCGATGGGAACGGCGTCGGTTCCGGGTCACTGCGGACGACGGGTCACGAGGCGGGCGGCCCGGGCCGCCCCCGCATGCGGGACGATTTATTGATGCGGCAGGTGTACGAATCCGCATGGCCAACCCACAGGGTGAGTACTACCACGATCACGACCGGCTCCGGGAGTTCGTGGCGACGGTCCACCGGACGGCGGACGATCACGACGAGGTCCCGGCGTTGCTCGCGGCGCTTCGGGACCCCTTCGACGACCTCCTCGCCGCTGACGACTGGCTCCCAGACCTGTACCGCAACCTCCCGCCAGAGGACTACGACAACGAGAGCGACATGGGCGGCGACATCGCCCAGTGGCTGCTCTACCGCCAGCCGGGCAAACTGTCGATTTCGAGCCTCGTCGTCCCGCCGGGCGTCGAAACGCCCGTCCACGACCACCTCGCGTGGGGGCTCGTCGGGCTGTATCAGGGCACGCAGAAAGAGACGTTCTTCCGCCGCGTCGACGCGGGCGACGCCGACGAGGGGTACGCCGAACTGGAGGAAGCCGAGGTGCGCCACGCGGGGCCGGGCGACTGTTACGAACTCATCCCGCCGGACGGCGACATCCACTCGGTCACCACCACGTCCGACGTGCCGAGCGTGAGCATCCACGTCCTCGGCGCGGACATCGGCTGCATCCCGCGACACGCCTTCGACACCGGGGCCGACCTGGTCGAGGTGTTCCAGTCCGGCTACACGAACGTCGAGTGCGAGGACGTGGACGAACACGTCCACACGCACGACGAGATGCTGTAGACGGGAACACCGCCAGCGACGGCGAGCGGTCCGAAAAGAGCGTTGTGAGCGACTACTCGACGTAGTCGATGTCGTCGCCCGGTTCGGGCGCCGGGGTGTCCTCGCCGCGGCCGTAGATCTGTGGCGACTCGACGCCCGTGACGACGATCATCGTCCGCATCGTGCCGTCGAGTTCCTCGTCGATCGAGGTGCCCCAGATGATGCGCGCGTCGGGGTCGATCCGGTCGTAAATCTCCTCGACGACGCCCTCGGCCTCCTCGATTGCCATGTCGGTGCCGCCGGTGACGTTGACCAGCGCCGAGTTGGCGCCGGAGATGTCCACGTCGAGCAGGGGCGACCGGAGCGCCGAACGAACGGAGTCTTGGGCCTTCTGCTCCGAGTCGCTCTCGCCGAGGCCGATCATGGCGACGCCGCCTTTCTCCATCACCGTCTTCACGTCGGCGAAGTCGAGGTTGACGAGACCGGGTTTGGTGATCAGTTCCGTGATCCCTTTCACCGAGCGCATGAGCACCTCGTCGGACACCTTGAACGCCTGCCGGACGGGGAGTTTCCCGACCGAGTCGAGCAGGCGGTCGTTGGGCACGACGATGACCGTATCGGCCACGTCGCGCAGGCGTTCGAGGCCCGCCTCGGCGTTGGTGCGTCGCACCTCACCCTCGGCGGTAAAGGGCGTCGTGACGATAGCGATGGTGAGCGCGCCGGACTCGCGGGCCGCCTCGGCGACGACGGGTGCCGATCCGGTTCCGGTCCCCCCGCCGAGCCCCGCGGTGACGAACACCATATCGGAGCCCTCGATGGCGCCGTAGATGTCCTCCTGGCTCTCGATGGCGGCCTCTTCGCCGACCTGCGGGAGCGATCCGGCACCGCGTCCGCCGGTCTTCTCCTCCCCCATCAGAATCTTCGTATCGGCCTCTACGTCGACCAGATGCTGTACGTCCGTGTTGGCGGCGACGAGGTTGGCCCCCTTGATCCCCTCCTCGGCCATCCGGTTGACGGTGTTGCCGCCGGCGCCCCCGCAGCCGACGACCGTGATGTCCGTCTGGAGGTCCTTGAGGACGTCCTCGAGTTCCTCGTCCGTCATTTTACCCGTTCGGTTCGTCCCGTTCGACGACGCGTCGGTGCTGGGTGTCCGGTTGGCGTCCACCTCGGCCGCGGTCCCATCCCCCGGCTCCTCGGCATCCTCGATTGCATCCTCCACGATGGAGTCCATATGCACACGCGTTCCGAAGGCAACCACATTATCTTTCCGCCCGTTGTCACGCGCGCGTCTGACGCCGCACCGGATCGAACGACGTCCGGCGTCATGCGTGCGTCAGACACATGTAGTATTTCGTACTTATTCGGTGGCGGCCGGGAACCGCTCCACGCGCTCCGTCCGCACCGACGACGGCTCGATCCGCTCACCGTCCACCTCGACCGCCTGACCGTCCGCGAGGCGGCCGAATTCGGGACCTTCCGGCACGCCGAGATTCCGCGCCGCCGCCGGGTCGAACGCCGTCGTCCGGGCGACCACCTCGCCGTCCCGTCGCGTCACCTCGTCGTAGGCGTCGCGGAGGACGGCCGCGAGGGCGTCGGTCAGCGCATCGGCCGCCCCACTCGGATCGCCGGCCGGCAGGGCGACCCGGCCGTGGGGTCGGGTGCCGCCCTCGGTCGTCTCGAACGCGACCGACGCGTCGGCGACGGCCGCCCGCGTCGCTGCGGCGTCGACGCCGTGGGCCGCGTCTATCAGGTCGGTCGGGAGGTCGACGACGACGATGTGCTCGGCCGGGTCCGACCCGTCGTCCACCGACGGCACCACTTCGCCGAACCGGAGCCCCTCGCTCACGTCCGCCAGTCGGGCCGTCACCGCGTCGACGACCGGTATCGGATGCGCGCCCGTCTCCCGGAGCCACGTCTCCGTGACGACCCGGTAGCCCAAGTCGTCGAGGACGCCCTCCAGACCGGGGCGGTCGCCGTCGACGAGGACGTACGCCGTCGCGCTGGCCTCGACGGCTCGCCGGAGTACGTCGCGGTTCGCCGCCGGGTTGCCCATCGCCTCCAGTCCCCAGTCGGCGGCGACGTGGCCGACGGCCCACGCCGTCTCGCGCACGACGCGCCCGAACCGGGGGGCGTAGTGGCCCCCGCCGAAGCCAGCGACCTGTTTCTCCCTGTCGGCCGCGACGCCCCGCAGGTCGAGGACGGCGCGCGCGACGGCGCGAGCACCCTCGGGGTCGTCCCACTGCGGTTCGGCGCTCCCGAGTTCGACGAACATCGAGGGGACGCCCACGTCGGTCGGGCCGTGGTGGGTACACTCCGTGCCCACCTCGTAGTCGGCTGGCGCGTAGCGATCCAGGGCGGCGACGGCTTCGGCGGCCGCGTTCGGGCACGCACGGGCGAACTGCCCCGCCTCGCCGCCGTATTTCGCGTCGCCGACGTTGCCCGTGAAGTGGGCGGTCAGGAGCGGTCCCGTCTCGCCCGAGTGTCGCGAGACGACGACGAGGAGGTCGGGGTCGTCGAAGGCGGCGTCCGGGCGCTCCAGATAGATGTGGAGGTCGTCGAAGGTCCGGAGCGAGAAGCCGTCGGCCCGGTAGTACGTCCCGCCGCCGTCGGCGTCGGGCCGGCTGTCGTCGTGGCGTTCGGTCCAGTCCCCAACGGCGAGCAACTGCTCGCCGATGTGTTCGGAGGCGCTGTCGGCGCGGCTGACGACGATGGCGATCACACCGAACCCTCGTGGTCGGTCCTCAAAACGAACTCGATTCGCCGTCCGGGGCGCCCGTCAGTCCTCGGTGACGACCAGCACCGGCCGGTCGACGGTGCGGAGGACGCGCCCCGCGACGGTCCCGAGTTGCTGGCCGGCGAGGTTCGACTGCCCTTCCGAGGACATGACGACCAGATCCACGTCGTTGTCGTCGACGTACTCGGCGATCACGTCGGGCGCGTGCCCGCGGATCACGGCCTCTCGCACGTCGAGGTCGGTCGTGTCGAGTGCGGCGAGGAGGTCGTCGACCGCCCGTTCTCCGTTGGCCTCCAGCCGCTCGATGTACTCGCGGTCGACGCCGCCCGCGTCGAAGACGCCCGCCTCGGCCTGGATATCCACGGCGTTGAGGACGTGCAGGACTGCCTCGAAGCGATTCGCAACCTCGGCGGCGTACGGCCCCGCGTCCGCCGCCAGTTCGCTCCCGTCGGTCGTGACGAGCACGTCGTCGTACGCGGTCCCGGTGTCGTCGTCGATGTCGCCCTCGGGAACCGTCAGCACCGGCGGCCCGCTCCGGCGCAGGACACGTTCGGTGATGCTGCCGAGCAGTCGCTCCCGGACGCCCGACCGTCCGCGCCGACCCACGACGACCAAGTCGGCGTCGCGGTCGGTCGCCCGGTCGACGATGGATTTAGCCGGCTTCCCCGAGAGCAGGTCTGTCCCGACCGGGACGCCGGCGTCGTCGGCCATCGTCACGATTTCGTCGAGGATTCCCTCTCCCGCCGCCGCGTCGCCGCCGTACACCGCCACGACGTCGACGTCGGCGTCGTACGCGTCCGCGAGTTCGAGGCCGTATTTGGCCGCCCGGCGCGCGCAGTCGCTGCCGTCGACGGCGATCAGGAGGCGGTCGAACATCTCAGTCCGCCCCCCGTGGCTGATCCGCGCCACTCGAAAACGCGTCGGTCACCGTGCCTGCCGACTGGTGGAGGATGCTTCCGAGCGCCTTCCGGCGGGCGACGAACAGCGCCAGGCCGAGGACGAGATAGATGCCCGTGAACACGAGCAGCAACTGGTAGTCCGAGATGGGGAGTTCGAGGATGCCCCGGATGAGCAGGAACTCCGAGAGCACCTGCGTGAGGAAGAGCACGAGGAGGACGATGGCCTCGCGGACCGATATTTCGAAGTTGACCAGCAGGGAGATGGCGAAGAAGGACTGGGCGGCGGTCAGCCAGATTTCGCCCGACTGCTTCTGGTCGAAGGGGAGCGCGCCGTACTGTCCGAGCGCGATGGAGTAGACGACGACGAGCGTCCCGATGAGGAGCGTCCACTGGTTGAGCTTCGAGGAGATGAGCGCGTTGAACCCCGCCGTCGACCGCGCCTTGTTGACGAGGTAGACGACGACGATCAACTCCGGTGACTCCGAGGCCAGCGGCGCGATCCACTGGATCATGAAAAAGGAGGGGATGCCGACGTTCTGGCCCAACTGTTCGAGGCCGTGGGCGAACGGCTCGACGGCGGTGAAGATCATCAGTCCGGAGTAGCCAAAGAGGGTGAGGACCGTAATCGCGCGCTGTGGTTTCGGGAACTGCTGGAGATACGCCGGGACGCCGACGTGGGCCTCGTCGGCGTCGACGTCACCCTTGAGAACGACGGCGATGTAGGCGACGTAGAGCCCGACGAGGAATGCCATATCGAGGATGTCGATCCCGCCGTTGAACGGCACGAGGAACGCCCAGAGGGTCGCGAGAAAGAGGAAGACGATTTCGAGGCCGATGTCGCGGTCGAGCGAGACGGCGTCGGCGAGGAAGCCGTCGCGGTTCACCACGGCCGAGTCCGAGTCCGATCCGGACCGGAAGACGGTGAAGAGGGCGATGCCGGCCCACCCGATGCCGATGAGGATGCGGTTCGCGCCCGTCATGTTGGCGACGGCGAGGTTCCCCGCCTCGACGCCCCGTTCGGTCCCCGCGAACACGCCGGCGTTCCACGCGTAGAGCGCGTCGACGGCGTACTCCGGGGCGACGGCGAGCACCGCCAGCACCGCGATGGCGAAGGCCCGCGGCACGTCCTTCTCGGCCGTCTCGGCACCCCACGCGAGCAGGAAGGACGCGCCGAGCACCGAGAGCCCGCTCACGAGGACGACTGTACCGGTCGAAAGGCCGTGTGCCATGCCGGTTAGATACGTCACGATCCACGGGAGCGTCAGCGCTCCCGCCCCCCCGATCGCACCGAGAGCCTGGCGCCTCATCGTTCCTCTCCGACGGTCGTGCCGGCTCGAGCGACCGTCACGACGGTAGGCTGTGTGCGTGTCATGCGCAGTACGTGGTTATCGCTACCACCCGCCCACGTAATAAAACACAAGTTGTCGCCGTTCTCCACGATTCCGGGGGTTTGAGCCGCCGTGAGCGCGGAATCCTCGAAATAGCGACGAACCCGATAATGGTATGTTACAGACTCGCTATCCGCCGAAACTGGCCGTTTCGGGGGGTAGAACGGTCCGGGCGGCATCTCTCGACCGCTCCTGCCCGGACACGGGGCCTTTTGACCCTCCCCTCACAACCGGGGGCCGATGACGATGCACGTCTTCGGGCTGATCGGCAACCCCGTCGGCCACTCGCTGTCGCCGCCGATGCACGAGGCGGCCTACCGCGAACTCGACATGGACGCGAAGTACGTCACCTTCGAACCCGACGCCGACGCCGCCGAGGCGGCCATCGAGGGAGCGGCCGCCCTCGGCGTCGACGGCCTCAACGTCACCATCCCGTTCAAGCAAGATGTCCTCGACTTCGTCGAACCGGACGAACTCGCGGCACGGATCGGTGCGGTCAACACCGTCGATTTCTCCACCTCGCCGCCCCGCGGCTACAACACCGACGCCGCGGGCGTCAGCCGTGCGTTCGATCATCACGACGTGTCGCTGTCGGGGACGGACGCCGTCGTCGTCGGCGCCGGTGGCGCCGCCCGCGCCGTCGCCTTCACCCTCGCCGACGCCTGCGACCGGGTGCACGTCGCCAACCGAACCGTCGAGAAGGCCGAGTCGCTCGCGGCCGACGTGCGTGCCGACGCCCCGGCGACAGTGACGGCTGGCGGCCTCGACTCCCTCGACGAGCGCGTGCCCGCGGCCGACGTGCTCGTCAACGCGACGAGCGTCGGGATGGAAGAGGACGCGACGCCGGTGCCCGCCGACCTGCTCCACGGCGACTTGGCCGTCCTCGACGCGGTGTACACGCCGGTCGAGACCCGTCTGCTCCGGGACGCCGCCGCCGCGGGGGCGACGACGGTGGACGGCGCCTGGATGCTCCTCTTTCAGGGCGTCGTCGCGTTCGAGCACTGGACCGGTCGGGACGCGCCCGTCGAAGCGATGAACGCCGAACTGCGGGCGCAGTTGTAGCGCACGCACTCACATGCCTCCCGCGGCCGGGCGTGTGAACGGTTCCGCCGTTACCGTGGACCCCTCGGCGACCGTCGGCCCGCGATTCCTCGAAGGTTTTTAAGTACCGGGCGACCGTAATCGTCGCTAATGGGCATCTTGGACACGCTCCTGTCGTTGCTCGGACTGGGTAACTCGTCGTCGGACGACGACCGGCGAGAGACGACCGTCAGCGTGGAACGGGAGGCGAACACCGGCACTGAGGCAGCGGTGAAGGGAACTGACGACGCCGACGCGGCAAGCGCCGCCGGCACGGACGCCGCGGCGTCGACGGAGTCACTCGTCGACGGGATGGAGGAACCGGCCGAACCAGCCGAGGCCGTCGGGACGGGCGACGCCGAGACGGAACTCGGCACGACCGACGCCGAATCCGAGGGGGAGACGACCGGCGAACACGACGCCGTGGACATCGAGGACGCCGAGGAGTCGGGTACGGCGGAGGCGGACACGGAAGCGGAGCCTGACGCCACCCCGGAATCCGTCGAAGTGATCAAAGGCATCGGCCCCGCGTACGCAGAGCGGCTGTCGAACGCGGGCGTCGACTCCGTCGCGGACCTCGCGGCCGCCGACGTATCCGAACTCGCCGCGGCCGTCGACCTCTCGGAGACCCGGGTCGGCCGCTGGATCGAACGCGCGCAGGAACGCTGAATGCAGTTCCACGTCGACGGCGAACTCGTCGACGCCGCGGCCGCGACGCTCCCGGTCGACGACCGTGGGGTCACGTTCGGCGACGCCGTCACCGAACCCGTTCGTGTCGCCAGCGGGACGCCCGTCGCGTGGCGGGCCCATGTCGACCGCTTGCTCGACGCGTGTGACGCGCTCGGGGCCACACCGACCGTCGACCCCGCCGACCTCCGTGCCCGCGTCGACGAGACCATCGCCGCGAACGACCTCGACGACGCGCTGGTCCGGATGACGGTCACCCGCGGGCGGGGCGGCGACACGTCGGTGCTTCCCGACGCCGCCCGGCTCCGGCCACCCGCCGAGTTCGACCCCACCGTCGTCGTGACCGCCGACCCCCTCTCCCCCAACCGCGATCCGATCCGCCTCCAGACCGTCCGGACCCGCGCCATCCCGCCGACGGCCGTGCCCGCTGCGGCGGCTACGCACAACCGCCTCGACGCCGTTCGCGCCGGGGCCGAACTCCGGCGGGCCGCCCCGCCGGACGCCGACCCGGCCGACGAGGCCCTCGTTCTCGACGATGCCGGTCACGTCGTCGGCGGCACGGCCAGCGATCCGATCTTCGTGGCCGACGACGCCATCCGACTCCCGGCGCTCGGGGACCACGCCCCGCGGACGGCCACGCGGGCCGTCGTCCTCGATATCGCCCGGTCGGAGGACCTTCCTGTGGCCGAGGGAGCCTATACGCCGGCCGACGTTCGTGCTGCCGACGAGGCGTTCGTCGCGGAGCCGAGCGCCGGCGTTCGTCCCGTTGCTCGCATAGACGGCATCGAGGTTGGCGACGGCCCCGTCACTCGCCTCCTCGCGGGCCTGTTCGACGAGCGATACGGATCGGTGTAACCGTGTCCCGGTGGTTCACCACGGGGGTCCGGGGAGCGTCTCTCGACAGGTACGACACCCTAATACTCCCCCGACGAATACGGAGGCACGATGGCGCCCGACCCGGACCGACGGATCGCGTCGCTCGACGCCGTGCCCGCCGATACGACCTACCTCGTCACTCTCCGCAACGGTGACGACGACCCCCGCGAAGCGGTGCTCGTCCGCACCGACGACGGCGTGCAGGGCTGGCTCAACTACTGCCGACACCTGCTCGACGTGCGCCTCGACAAGGGCTCCGGGGCGCCGATGCGCGACGGCGAACTCGTCTGTGCCAACCACGGCGCGTACTTCGAGGCCGACACCGGCTACTGCACCTTCGGCCCCTGCGAGGGCGCCACCCTCGAACCGGTCGACATATCGGTCGTCGACGGCGACGTGTACCTCACCGACGACGACTACGCGTTCGTCGGCGACGGCCCCATCGACGACGGGCGCGATGGGCCGTCACCCACCTCGAACGTCGAGTTCTAGCGCTGCCAGACGTACACCACGAGCGCCAGAATGCCGCCGAAGAAGGTGAGAAAGGTGAGGCCGCCGACGGCGAGCGCCCAGAACGCCGCCCGGTCGTCGCCGCGTTTCTCGGCGTCGTTGTACACCCAGTAGGCCATCACGAAGGGGACGACGACGAGGAAGAGGCCGATTATCAACAGCTCCGGACCGCCGGGGAGACCCATCTGAAGGGGGACCATAGCAGGGGCGTCTCGGCGGTGAATGTTAAAAGTGCGCGACCGCGGAAGGGGGATTTGAACGATGTCGAGCGGACGGCTCACTCCTCGTTCACTGTGTCCGCTCGAAAAATAGCGGGAGGTAGATTTGAACTACCGATCTCCGGGTTATGAGCCCGGCGGAATCTCCTGGCTATCCCATCCCGCTACCAAAGTCGAATCCGGTCGCAGCATTAAGGGTTGTGATTCGCGTACCGGATGGCGATCGGACTGCCAGCGGGAAGTCGATTCGGGGCGTCGTCACTCCGGCGCGACGACTCCTCGAACCGGTTACAGCCGGCGTCTCGTAGTGTTTGTCGTAACTGTTTACGGGTGTGTTGCCCGAACGGGGCGGCAACGCACCGCTGACTTACAACTCTCACTCGGCGCCGACGCGCCACGTGAACAGCCCCTCGGTGAGGTAGTTCAACAGCATCCCACAGCCGATACCGATGGCGTTGGCCACTGTCGGCCAGAGGTCCGCGCCGGCGACGACGAGCGTGATGTCGGTCCACGAGGTCAACGCCGTCAGGACGGCGAAGCCGACGAGCAGGCCACCCGCCCGCACCAGATGCGACTTGAGATAGCGCCGGATGCGAGGGAGCCAGCCGGCGGCCCCGGCCTCCGAGAACGTCCAGCGGTCGTTGATCAGGAACATCAGGGTGATCGACACCTCGGCGCCCGCGGCCTTGGCGAGCTGTGGCAGCACGCCGTAGCCGGCGGTCAGGATGGCGACGACGATGGTTTCTGCCGTCGCACCGACGGCGCCGACGGAGACGAACTGACCGAAGCGAATGCCGGAGTAGAGTTCCTCCAGTTTGCCCAGGCCGCCGCTCATCGGTGATCCCGCTCGACGAGGGCGGGCGTCGACTCCCGCGGGCGGTCGAGCAGCGAGTGAAGCCGGTCGTCCCGAATGAGCTTCGCGCGGTGCCGGGAGACGACCAGCCCACGCGCGAGTCTGAGGGTGGTTCGCACGGGTGACACCGTGGATTCGGGTCGGTCCTCCCAGACGACGGGCACCTCGACGATCCGACAGTCGACCGCGTCCGCGACGGCGAGGAGTTCGATGTCCCACGCGAAGCCGGGTTCGTGGAGGTGGGGACGAATCAGCTCCCACGCCTCGGTCGTCAGCGCCTTCGCGCCACACTGGTAGTCGTAGAGATGTACGTCGAGGAGGCGCCGGGCCAGCCACGCGAAGCCGTCGCCGAGGTGGCGGCGGGCGACCGTCTGGTGGGACTCGACGGTCGATTCGGGGTGCCGACGCGACCCGGCGGCGAGGTCCGCCTCGGCGGCGACGACCGGCCGAACCACGTCCGCGATGGAGGGTGCGGGCGTGCTGCCGTCGGCGTCGGCGAAGGCCAGCACGTCCACTTCGGCCGACAGCGCCTCGAACCCGGCGGTGATCGCCGCACCCTTGCCCCGACGGCCAGACGCCTCGTTGAGCGTGACGGGGAGGTCGGCGATCCGGTCGCGGACCGACGGCTCGGCGGCGTCGAGTTCGACGCGGATCTCCTCGGGGTCGAGGGCGGTCCGGAGGGCACGGACGTACGCCCCGAGGCGGTCGACGTCCGGGTGGTACGCGGGGATCACTACCCCCACGGAACGACTCATGTGCGCTACTTTCCCTACCGCGATAAAAAACCGTCCGACTTCGGATCACAAACGGTTTACCGACGCTGGGCGCCAATCCGGTAGATGGAGTACGGCCTCGTCGTCCGGTGGCTCGTCGCCTACGCCGCCCTCGCTGCCCTCGGGCGCCCCGTCGCCGCCCGGTTGCTCGCGACCCTCCCCGGCCGCGGCGTCGGCTTCGCGCTCCCCGTCGCCCTCGCCGTCGTCGGCACCGTTGCCTACTGGGTCGGCCACCTCACGTTCGGCCCCGTCGCCCTCGTCGCCGGCCTCCTCGCCCTCGTTGCGCTCGCCCTCGCCGCCGGCCTCGACGCCGACGCCCTCCGCGAGCGCCGCCTCGAACTCGCGTCCGGCGTCCGACCGACGCGCCGGAACGCCGAGGCGGCCGTCGTCTTCCTCGTCGCCTTCTCGCTGCTCGTCGCCGTTCGCGCCGCCGACCCCGCGGTCTACCCCCTCGGCGGCGAGAAGTTCCTCGATTTCGGCCTCCTGAAGTCCCTAGAGCGGGCGACAACCCTCCCGCCGGAGGACATGTGGTTCGCGGGTGAGCCCGTCGCCTACTACTACGGCGGCCACCTCCTGACGACGCTGCTCGCCGACCTCACTGCGACGCCGCCGCGCTTTGCCTACAACCTCTCGCTCGCGGGCTTTTACGCGACCCTCGTGGCCGCCGCCTACGGCTTGGCGGGCGCCGTCGCCCGTGACCGCGCGGATTCGTGGCGCCCCGCCGGCCTGGCCGCCGCCTTCTTCGTCGGCGTCGCGAGCAACCTCGTCACCGTCGGCCGCCTCGTCGTCGACGCCCTCCCCCCGTCGCTCCAGCGCACCGTCGCCGGCGCCATCGCCGCCCGTTCGCGCTACACTGTCGCGGACGTTCTGGGTGGCGTCGACGCCTTCTCGTACTGGACCGCCAGCCGCGTCGTGCCCGGAACGATCAACGAGTTCCCGCTCTTCGCCTGGCTGAACGGCGACCTCCACGCGCACATGATGGGGACGCCCTTCCTCCTGCTCGGCGCCGCCCTCGCCTTCGCCTGCTATCGGACGCCGCCGCGTGACCTGTGGCGGCGGCGCGTCCTCGCGTTCGTCGCCGTCCCCCTGCTCGCCGGCTTACAGACCGTCGTCGACACATGGAGCATGCCGTCGCTCTTCGGCCTCCTGTTTCTCGGCGTCGCGCTCGGCCCCGCGGATCCGTGGCCGATCCTCTCTCGCCGCCTCGCTGCGTGGCGACGGGCGCGCGAGGACGGTCCCATCCTCGACGAACTCGGCCACCTGGTCGGCGCCCTCGGCGTCGCGGGCCTCGCGGCCGTCCTCGGCGGCCTCCTCGCGCTCCCGTTCCTGCTCGGCGCCGGCGGCGGGCGCGAGGTGGCGCTTCTCGCCGCCGCCGAGCGGACGAGCCTCCCCGGCCTCCTGCTCGTCCACGGCGCCTTCCTCGTCGTCTTCTACGCCTACCTGCTGGATCGGCTGTCGATCGACCGCGTCCTCCCGTTGCTCGTCGGCGTCGCCGCCCTCGGCCTCCTCGCCGCGACGGCGAACCTCGCCGTCGCCGTCGCCGTCGGTCCCCTCCTCGCACTCGGGTGGGCCGCCCACCGAACGGACCGCCCCGTGGGGTTCGAGACGGTCCTGATCGTCGCCGGGGCCGGGCTGGTCAGCCTCGTCGAACTCGTCTACGTGAAAGAGCAGGCCGGACCGTTGCGGATGAACACCGTATTCAAGACGTACATGCAGGTGTGGGTGCTGTGGGGGACGGCCGCGGGCGTCGCCCTCCCGGCCTTCGTCCGGTGGGCGGGCGGGGACCTCCCCACGCCGGGCACCCGCTCGCGGTGGCTTCGGGCCGGCCTCGCCGTCGCCGTCGTCGTCGCGACGGTGCCCTACGCGGGGCTGGCGCTCTCGACGCATTTCGCCGCCACCCCGGAGCCGACGCTCGACGCCACGCGGTTCGTCGAGCGCGAGCATCCCGACGAGGCGCCGGCCATCGCCTACGTCGATGGATTGGACGGTCGGCCGACGCTCCTCTCCGCACCGGCGACGGGGCGGTATCCGGGGCCGGGCGGCGACGCCCCCGCACCGCCCGGGATGTACAGCTGGGACTCCAGCCCCGCGGCCAGTCTGACCGGAGTGCCGACCGTGGCCGGCTGGCATCACGAAGTCGGCTATCGGGGCACCGAGCCGTATCTCACACGGGTGCGGGACGTTGACGCCGCCTACACCGGTCCACCGGAGCGAACCGTCGCAGTGCTCGAACGCTACGGCGTCGAGTACGTGTGGGTCGGTCCGGCCGAGCGCGCCCGCTACGGGTCGGTGACGTTCGCGGGCGTCGAGGGACTCACGCCCGTCTTCCAAAACGAGGCGGTGACGATCTATCGGGTCGACCGGACGGAGTTGGGCGTCGCGTAACTACTGTCGCCCGCGCGGGGCGATCACGTCGAGCGCGTCGGCGTCGACGGAGTCCACGTCGAGCCAGTGGGGCACGTACTGGCGTTTCTCGAACGCCTCCCGCTCGTCGGGCGTGCCGATGGTACACCAGAGCTGTACCTCGTCGGGGCCGTGGTAGTCGCCTTGGCGCTGGATCGAGAAACAGACCTGCTCCTCGCCGTCGTAGTCGATGACGGCGTCCTTACGGATGCCGGGGTCCCCCCTGACGATGAGCTGTTGCATGGGGCGACGTTCGGTCAGTCCGGGCTTAATCGCTTCGATGGCCGCCGACCGGGTTTTGTCTCCCGACCACCTACGTCCACCATGCTCCCGCCCATCGCGGACCGATTCGTCGCCGGCGAGTCCATCGACGGCGCCGTCGCCCACGTCCGCAGCCTCGACGACGCGGGAATCGCCGCCATCGTCAACCACCTCGGCGAACATTACGACGACCCCGTGGACGCCCGCGCGGACACCGAGCAGTATCTCCGTCTCCTCGAACGCCTCCCCACGACCGATCCGCCGGTGGCGGTTTCGGTCAAACCCTCGCAGCTCGGCCTCGGCGTCGACGAGGGCGTCTTCCGCGACAACCTCGACCGGATCGCCGAGGTGGCGGCCGAGACGGACACCGTCCTCTGGCTCGACATGGAGGATCACGGGACGACCGACGCGACGATCCGCGCCTACGAGGCGCTGTGTGCGACCTACGGCGGCGGCGTAGGCATCTGCTTGCAGGCCAACCTGAAGCGCACGCCCGACGACGTGGCCCGCCTCGCGGACACGCCGGGCGCGATCCGACTGGTGAAAGGGGCGTACGACGAGCCGGCCGACCTCGCCTACCGCGACCGTGCCGCCGTCGACGATGCCTACCGCGACCTGCTCCGCCAACTGTTCGCCGAGACGACCGTCGGTATCGCCGTCGCCACCCACGACGACGCGATGATCGACCGCGCACTCGACCTGAGCGCTCGGTACGACCGCGACTACGAGTTCCAGATGCTGATGGGCGTCCGTGAAGACCGCCAGCGCGAACTCGCCGCGACCGAGACGGTCTACCAGTACGTCCCCTACGGGTCCGCGTGGGCGTCGTACTTCTACCGCCGGGTCAGGGAACGCCGCGAGAACCTGGGGTTCGCGCTACGGGCCATCGTGGACAGCGTCGCCGGCCGATAGCGCGGCGAGGTCGGTGGACGTACGTCGGAGTTCTCCGGGGAGAGTCCGGCCACGAATCTGGCCGAACACGTAACTTATTCTACTCCTCCGCGTAGCTCCGTGGGTATGGCACACAGTACCGAACCGTTCGACGGGTACGTCGACGGCGAGTGGGTCGAGGGTGGAGGGGAACCGTTCGAGAGTACGAACCCCGCGACCGGCGAGACGATAGCGACGTTCGCGGGCGCGTCGCCGGCCGACGTGGCGCGGGCGGTCGGCGCGGCGAGCGACGCGGCCGACGAGTGGCGGCGGCGGTCCTACGTCGACCGCGCCGACGTGCTGTGGGGCGTGTTCGCCGAACTCCGCGAACGAAAGGACGAACTCGGCGAGGTCGTCAGCCGCGAGTGTGGCAAGGAGATCAGCGAGGGGTTGGCCGACATCGAGGAGGCGGCGCACATGGTGGAGTGGGCGGCGGGCAACGCCCGCCACCCTCACGGCGACGTGGTGCCGAGCGAGATCGCGAGCAAGGACGCGTACATGCTGCGCCGCCCCCGCGGCGTCGTCGGCTGTATCACGCCATGGAACTTCCCGGTCGCCATCCCCTTCTGGCATATGGCGGTGACGCTGGTCGAGGGCAACACCGTCGTCTGGAAGCCTGCCGAGCAGACGCCGTACTGCGGCCGGATCGTCGCCGAACTGTTCGACGACGCCGGCGTCCCGCCCGGCGTGTTCAACCTGGTGCAGGGTCCGGGCGAGGTGGGCGCGGCCATCGTCGACGACGACCGGGTGAATACGGTGCTGTTCACCGGGTCGGCCGAGGTGGGCCACGCCATCGACGAGCGGCTGGGCGGGCGCCCCGGCCGCGACTGTGCGCTGGAGATGGGCGGCAAGAACGCCCTCGTCGTGACCGAGGCGGCCGACCTCGACATCGCGGTGCCGTCGGCCGTCCTTTCGGCGTTCAAGACGACCGGACAACGCTGTGTCTCCGCCGAGCGCCTGATCGTCCACGAAGACGTATACGACGACTTCCGCGCCCGCTTCGTCGACGCGGTGGAGCGAATCGCGGTCGGCGACCCGCTCGACGACTCGACGTTCATGGGGCCGCTGATCGACGCCAGCGCGGTGGCGAAGTTCCGCGAGTACAACGACCGCGCCCGCGAGGAGGGCGCGACGGTCCTCGTCGACCGCGCGGACCTCGCGCCCGACGAGATTCCCGCGGGCCACGAGGCCGGCCACTGGGTCGGCCCCTTCGTCTACGAGATGGAGTTCGACCCCGAGAGTCGCGTCCTCCGGGAAGAGGTGTTCGGGCCGCACGTCGCCCTGATCCCCTACCGCGGCGGCGTCGAGCGGGCGGTCGAGATTCACGACGCCGTCGACTACGGACTGGCGGGGTCGATCGTCAGCGAGGAGTACCGACAGCTCAACTACTACCGCGACGAGGCGGCCGTTGGGCTGGCCTATGCCAACCTGCCCTGTATCGGGGCCGAAATTCAGCTTCCCTTCGGCGGCGTCGGCAAATCCGGAAAAGGTTCGCCGTCGGCCCGCGAGGTAATCGAAGCGGTCACGGAGCGGACGGCGTGGACGCTGAACAACGGGCGCGACATCGAGATGGCGCAGGGACTCTCGGCGGAACTGCGGTTCGAGGAGTGATCCGGGTGCCGAACCGCCTCAGCGTAGCGATTCGCGGCGGCCCCGACGAGCCGACTCGTCGCGGCTCCCTATCAATAGATAGAAAAAGCCCGCTCGTCTAAGGTCGCTATGGACGTCAAATACGACCTCGCAAGCTACGTCCGCGTGCTCAAGATGGCCAGCACGCCGTCGTGGAACGAGTTCTCGCAGGTTTCCAAAGTCGCGGGTGCCGGTGTCTTTCTCGTTGGCCTGCTCGGCTTCATCATCTTCGCCATCATGACCATCCTCCCCGGAGGGGCATAGATGGGCATCTTCGCGGTCAAGACCACGGCCAGCCAGGAGCGGACCGTCGCGGATATGATCGCCAGCCGTGAGGAGGACGAGGTACACGCCGTCCTCGCGCCCGACTCGCTCACGAGTTACGTGATGGTCGAGGCCGACAACAGCGCCGTCCTCGAACGCGTGATGGACGAAATACCCCACGCCCGCTCCATCGTCCCCGGTACCTCCTCGCTCACGGAGGTCGAACATTTCCTCTCGCCGACGCCGGACGTGGAGGGCATCGCCGAGGGCGACATCGTCGAACTCATCGCCGGGCCGTTCAAAGGCGAGAAGGCCCGCGTCCAGCGCATCGACGAAGGCAAGGACCAGGTGACGGTCGAACTGTACGAGGCGACCGTTCCCATCCCGGTTACGGTTCGGGGCGACCAGATTCGCGTCCTCGACTCGGACGAGCGGTAGCGTCCGATCCTCGCCGCCGTCCCCTCGTTCTCCCGACATTCGCTGCCGAAATAGCAACCACTAACTTCGGGGTCGATGCAGACCTGTCCGTGACGACGGCCGGGCCGACTCGCGTGGACATGCACGTCAAGCTCCTCGACGAGCGGGTCGTCTCGCGGGCGAAGGCCCGCGGTATCGACGTGCTCGTGTACGCGCCTCACTTCACGCGCCTGCCGGACATCCGCGCCCGCGCCGCCCGCTTTTCCGACGACGACCTGCTCGTCGTGCCCGCGCGTGAGGTGTTCACCGGCCCTTGGTACGACCGCCGACACCTCCTCGCCGTCGGCCTGACCGATCCCGTCCCCGACTTCATAACCTTCCGCGGGGCGCTCGACGAGTTCGACCGGCAGGACGCGGCCGTCCTCGTCCCGCATCCCGAGATGCTGAACGTCAGTTGCGACCGCGAAGATGTGGCCGCGAACGCCGGTCTCGTCGACGCCGTCGAGACGTACAACGCCAAATGTCTCCCCCATCAGAACCGGCGCGGACGAGCGGTCGCCCGCGAGACGGGACTTCCGGGATTCGGGTCCTCCTACGCTCACCTCCGCCGGACGGTCGGCGAGGCGTGGACGGTCTTCGACGACTCAATCGACTCCGTAACCGACCTCGTCGACGCGCTCCGGTCCGGTGCGTCGCGGCGCGTGGTCCACCGGGGTGGCCTCGGCCACCACCTTCGGGGCCTCGTCGAGTTCGCCCACCTCGGCTACGAGAACTCGTGGGGGAAACTCGACCGCCTCTTCCTCTCGGGCACCGAGCCGACCCACCCGAGCAACGTGGCCTACCGGGACCGCTTCGACGACGTGACGACGTACTAGGCGACCAGCGCGTACCGTAACAGCACGACGGCGAAGGGCAGGCCAAGAAGCGTCAGATACCCAGTCACGAGCGTCGCGTCGGCACTCGCCGGCAGAACGAGCCACGCGACCGGCCCGGCGAGGAGAAAGCCGAGGCCGAGCGTCGCCGCCACGGCGCGTTCGGCGGTGCCGGCCGCTCCCGACGCGTCCGTCTCGCCCTCGGCCGCGGCCGCCCGGCCGAGCACCGCAGACACGTCGCCGTCGACGCGGCGCGGCACCACGAGGACACGGGGCACGCCGCTGCCGACGCTCTCGCGAGCGAAGTCGAGCCAGTACACCGACACCGGGCCGAGCGGGAGCCGTCGCGTGCCGTCGAGACCGGCGAGCGGCGCCGTCCGCGAGCCGTAGGTAAGCGTCCCCGACGCGGGGTCGAGTCGACCCTGCGTTCGGCAGGCGGCCGCGCCGACCCACAGCCCCACCGCGCCCGCGAGGAGGGCGACGACGGCGAGCGGTCGCCACTGGAGGGTGACCGCGAGGACGAGCGCCCAGGCGCCGCCGGCGAGGAGTAGGGGTCGGCGCCGGAGCGAGTCGTCGGTCGGCGTGTCGGCCACACGGAGCCCGAGGAGCGCCCGCCCGGTCAGTGGGAGCAACGCGAGGACGAAGAACATCGCGACCAGACGGTCGTACGCCCCCTCGCGGAGCGAGCGCCGGACGAAGAGGAGGACGCCCGCTCCGAGCAGGAACCCGACGCCGACGGCGGCCCCGACGGCGACGTGACGGAGGGCGACGGGGCCGTCGTCGTCCCACTCGACCGGCGGTCGATCGGACACGCTATCCGAGTAGTATGGCGCTCATCGCGCCGGACACGTCGCCGAGCGGCATCACGTAGACGTTGACGACGCCGAGGACGGCGAGTTCGAAGACGGTGACCACTACCGTCACCGGGTTGGCGTACTTGCTGCTGGTCGTGACGCCGGACGGGAGCCCCCACTCCTGGCTGGTGAGCGGGTAGAAGAAGGCGATGCCGCGGCGACTTCCCACCACGTCGAGGAGGTAATGCGTCGCGACGCCGATCCAGACGAACTGGAGGTTGCCGAAGAAGACGGGGTAGGCGGCGACGACGCCGAGCACGAACACGTTGTGCAGGGTCTTGCGGTGTTTGCCAAACGCGGTGTCGACGTCGGGAAAGAGCGCCCCGAGGATGATCGGGACCGAGAGTCTGGCTACCATTTCGACGGTTTCGAGCGCGGTCGACGCCGTGAACGTCGTCGGCCACACCAGCACGATGCCGAGCCCCACGCTCAACAGCGCCGCGTTGATCACGTGTCCTTCTTTGTTCATCCGTCGGGGGGTTTGCCCTCACCCCTCAAAAGTGTCGGCGGTCGCCGAACGAAAGACCGATTTGATCGCCGTCCGCAGGGCAGGCATGGACTACGACACGCCACTTTTCTTTCACGTCATGCAGTACGCGGCCGCGGCCGACCGCGACGTGATCGACCTGGTGAGCGGCGGCCCGGACTGGGAGCCGCCGACTGCGCTCCGCGAGGGGCTTCGGGACTACGCCGACGGCGACCCCGCCGAGTTCCAGTATCCGCCGAGCGACGGCCTGCGCGCCCTGCGCGAGGAAATCGCTGCCCGCCGCGGCGTCGACGTCGACCGCGTCGTGATCACGAACGGCGCGGGCGAGGCGAACTACCTCGCGATGGCGGCGGCGCTCGAACGCGACGCCGGGGGCGAAATACTGCTGACCGATCCGGTCTACCCCTACTACCCCGGCAAGGCGCGGATGCTCGGCGCCGACCCGCGTCTCGTCCCCGTCGCCGACGACGGCGGCCTCGACGTCGAGGCGATGGCCGAGGCGGCGAGCGCCGACACCGCGGCCATCCTGATCAACTCGCCCAACAACCCCACCGGCGCGGTGTACGACGCCGACACGGTGGGTGCGATGGTCGATCTGGCCGAAGAACACGACGCGTTGCTCATCTCGGACGAGGTGTACGACCACTACGACTACGCCGGCCGGTTCGAGAGCGCGCTCGCTTTCGATTCCGACCGGGCCGTCGTCACCAACTCCTTCTCGAAGTCGATGGCGGTGACCGGCCTCCGCGTCGGCTACGGGGTGTTTCCCCCACAACTGGTCGAGGCGGCGAAGACCCGACACATGCTCGTCAACGTCACCGGTGCCCGCCCCTCGCAGGCCGCGGTCCTCCGCGCGCTCCGGGAGACGGGACCGGAGTATTACGAGGCGTCGCGTGACCTCCTCCGCGAGCGCATCGACGCCTTCACCGACGCCCTCGACGCGGCGGGCGCGGAGTACATCGTCCCCGACGGCGCCTTCTACGTCTTCGCGCGCTTCGACGGCTTCCCCGGCACCCTGGCGAACGTCGAACGCCTCGTCGACGAGGCCGGTGTCGCCTGCATGCCCGGCGACACCTTCGGCACTTACGACGAGTGGGTGCGGTTCGCGCTCGTCACGCCGCGGGCCGAGGAGGCCGCCCGACGGCTGGCCGACTACGACTTCCAGTAGGGCGTCTCGGAAGTCCGTGGGGAGTCCCGCCGTGGCGGGCCAGCGAGCATCCCTCGACGGGTGTGATCCCTAACACATCAGAATGCCGGCGTTGTAGTATCGGTCCTCGTACTCGACCACGTCGATGTCGTGCCACGCGTAGTCGAAGCCCTCGACGGCGGTGCCGTTACGCGCACGGTCGAACGTCGCCCGCTGGTCGGCGGTGAGGTTCTCGTAGGCGACGGCCGACGACGGATCGACCCGATCGGCGGGAACTTCGGTGACGGTCAGAGCGGGCGGACAGTCCGTGTTCGGGGCGGCCGTCGGGGTTGGGGTCGTCGTGGGTGTCCCCGTTGCGGGTGCCGCGGGACCCGTGCCGAGACAGCCCGTGCCGGCGACGAGCAGCGCCACGGCGAGGGCGGTCCGGACGGCGGTGACGGAACGGTCGAACACGCCGGCCGGTACAGCGCTGACCGGCAAGTGTCTTTTCCCGTATCGACGGGTACAGGTGTCCGGACCGTCTCGGGCCCCGTATGAGCGAAATCGACGTCGAGCCGGTCGAAGAAGTCGACGATGCGGACGCGGACGTGGCCGACCACGACCGCGGCCCCGCCGAAGTCGACGTGGAGGCGACGGCCGACCTGCCCCAGGGTGTCGACGCTCCCGAGTACGTCCTCTACGGCGGGAAAGGCGGCGTGGGCAAGACGACGATGGCGGCGGCGACGGCGCTCTCCTCCGCCGCGGACGGCACCGCGACGCTGGTCGTCTCGACCGATCCCGCCCACTCCCTGTCGGACACGCTCGACACGGATATCCCGCCGCGGCCGACGCGCATCCGCGACGAGATTCCGCTGTGGGCCGCCGAAATCGACCCCGAGGCGGCGATGGAGGAGGGGCTGTTCGGACAGGGTGGAATCGGCGTCGAGGGGAGCGAGGCGACCCCCGGACCCGACGACGGCGCCCCCCTCGGCGGCCTCGGTGAACTCGGCGAGATGCTGGGCGACGACGCCGTCGACCCGCTGATGGGCGGTTCGATGCCCGGCGCGGACGAGGCGGCGGCCATGCGGCAGTTGCTCGAGTATCTCGACGACCCCCGGTTCGAGCGGGTGATCATCGACACGGCGCCGACGGGCCACACCCTCCGACTGCTCGAACTCCCCGAGATGCTCGATTCGATGGTCGGGCGCCTGCTCTCCATGCGCGAGAAGTTCTCGGGGATGATGGAGGGGTTCAAGGGAATGTTCGGCGTGGGCGGCGACGACGACGCCGAGGCGCCGGACCTCGACGAACTCCGTGACCGGATCGAACGCCTACGGGCCGTCCTGCAGGACCCCGACCGCACCGACTTCCGTGTCGTCATGGTGCCCGAGGAGATGAGCGTCGTCGAGTCCGAGCGACTCGTGGCCCGCCTCGACGAGTTCTCGATTCCCGTGAACACCGTCGTGGTCAACCGCGTGATGGAGAACTTGGCGGACGTGGCCGACGTGGACCCCGCGTGGGTCGTCTCCCCGAACCTTGAGGACTGCGAGTTCTGCCAGCGTCGGTGGGACGTTCAACAGCGGGCGCTCCGTCGTGCGACCGACCTGTTCCGGGGCCACGACGTGAAACGGGTGCCGCTTCTGGCGGACGAGGTTCGAGGCGAACGGGCGTTGCGCGTCGTCGCGGCGTGTCTGGCGTAGTCGGCGTCGTTCGCGGCCGCAGAATGCGTGTCGTTCGAGCGACAACACGTCGGCTATGACGGACCGCGAACGGGAGCCGAAGAATCCGCTCTCGCCGTACTACCCGTCGGCGGTCCCCGACGTTCCGGGGAACGGTCGCACGTGGGTCGCCCTCGTGCTGTCCGCGATGGTGTTACTTGGCGCCGTGTACGCGATGCTCTCCGTGTTCGTGGCGATTTGAGCTAGCGTAGCTTGTCCATCAGTCCGAACGCCCGATCACGCAGGCGGTCGGGGACGAAGCGCCCGAGGACGCTCACCCGCGCGAGCGTCCCGACGGGCACGCGGCTGGCGGGTTTGGTCGAACTCGCGGCGTTCAGTACGTCCTCGGCGACGCGTTCGGGGGCCACGGCGCCCGGGCCACCACCGCCGATGGCCTGCGTGTCCTCGAACACCTCGTAGAAGGAGTCGTAAGCGCCCGAACGCTCGACGCCCGCTATCTCGTCTTCCGCCCGGTCGGTGAACGCGGTGTCGACGGGCCCGGGTTCGACCAGGACGGCGTCGATGCCGTACTCGTCGACTTCGGCGCGAAGGGCGTCGGTCATGGCTTCGAGGGCGAACTTCGAGCCGGCGTAGACGCCGCCGCCGGGGAAGGAGAGGCGGCCGGCGACGCTAGAGACGTTGACGATAGTGCCTTGGCGTCGCCGGCGCATGTGCGGGAGGACGGCGCGGATGAGCCGGTGGGGGCCGTAGACGTTCACGTCGAACTGCCGGTGGACGGCGTCGACGGGCACGTCCTCGATGGGGCCGAACTGCGCGTAGCCGGCGTTGTTGACGAGGCAGTCGATCCGGCCCTGTTCCTCGATGACCCGGTCGACGACCCGCTCCACGTCGTCGTCCTCGGTCACGTCGAGCGTCGCGATGGTACAGCCCCGGTCGCCGAGCGTCTCCACGTCGGCGGGGTTGCGGGCCGTGGCGTACACCTCCCACTCCTCGTCGAGGAAGGCCTCGGCGGTCGCGTGCCCGATGCCGGACGAACAGCCCGTGATGAGGACGGTCTTCGGTTGCACACCGCTTCCCTCGGCCCGCCGCCAGTTAATCGTTCCCGACTGCGAACGGGCTCTCGCCCTCGGTCCACGCCCAGCCGGGCAGCCGGGTCTGGAAGCCGGCCGCGAGGGCGGCGTCGAGGTCGTCCGCCCCCGCGACGCCGTCGGTGTGAGTCGTCACGTCCGCGATGTGGAAGGTCGCCTGCGCCAAGAGGGAGAAGGGCTGGCCGCCCGCGACCGTCGCGGCGAGTTCCCGTCCCAGCACCTCGTCGACGACGAAGCCGGGGTAGTCCCCGTCCACGTCGAGGTCACGAAGGAGGGCGACGTAGCCGGCGACGTTGACCGCGCGGTCGCCGTCGCCGAAGACGACGGCCACCTCGTCACGGTAGGCCGCTTCGGTCACCGAACCGACCTCGACGCCGAAGCAGTCGCCCAGTCGGTCGCGGGTCTCGTTGATCAGCGGGACGACCGTCGGCGCGCGGTCGCGCACCCACTCGTACTCGGCCGTCACCGTCGCCGGGGTGAGTTCCATACGGCCCGTCCGGGGGCCAACGTCTTCGATTTTGCGAAGGCTTTTATAATGCTGGCCTGATAGGGTCACTCAAGCGGGTTTTCGCTGCCTCTTCCCGCAGTCGAGCACCTCTACAGGCCGTTCACCGATGCTCCCTCACGGCACGACCGCCACCGACGACCGCCGTTACTCGGCGCTCGTCGCGGGTGTGCCGTCCGTGCCGGGGTGTCGACCGAGTACGGTCGAACGGAGGGCTCTCCACCGGCACATATGAGCTCCGTAGACAAGCAACTCGAGGACCTGAAAGCAGAGATCGAAGACGAACTTCCACCGGGCATATCGGTTTCCGACGTGAAATACGAGGGGCCGGAACTGGTCGTGTACACGCGCGACCCGAAGGAGTTCGCCAGCAACGGCGACCTGATCCGCAAGCTGGCGAGCAAGCTCCGCAAACGGATCACGGTCCGTCCCGACCCCGACGTACTGATGGCCGTCTCCGAGGCCCGCGAGACGATTCGCGAGGTGATCCCCGACGACGCGGGCGTCACCGACCTCGACTTCCACGTCGACACGGGCGAAGTCGTCATCGAAGCCGAGAAGCCGGGCATGGTCATCGGCCGCCACGGCTCGACGCTCCGCGAGATCACGAAGGCCATCGGCTGGACGCCCGAGGTGGTGCGCACGCCGCCCATCGAATCCTCGACGGTCTCGAACGT